>Ga0209530_1000052_pt1 | contig 96274 bp, 66 predicted proteins | sample BlaSpr_A8_Ref_O1_FD_187987 | JGI IMG/M metagenome (GOLD analysis project Ga0209530, IMG submission 187987) | Forest soil microbial communities from Thunder Bay, Ontario, Canada - Black Spruce, Ontario site 2_A8_Ref_O1 (SPAdes) (version 2) | ecosystem: Environmental > Terrestrial > Soil > Boreal...
CCAACTGAAACACGACAAAACCAACCGCTCTTTAGAGTGGACGACGGAGTTCGCCCTAAAAACAATTTGACAGAGCCGGCGTTGTTAGAGATGTCCGGTTACAGCGGTGGTCTCAATGGATCGATGCAACACTCATCTAGAGCCCACATTGCATTGAAAACAAAAGCCAAAGACGCAGGTTATTCTTCCGGGGAAGTATTTGTGGATCAGGTGATTAGATAGTGTTGCATTGACCGATTGAGCTGGCAGCGTTAATCAGGAGCTGGCGTAGGCTCTGTGGCGAACCGATTGGCGCATCGAGGATCAGCGAGATCTTGTCGCGGAATGGTAAGGCCTCCCTCTCGCACTTTCTTCAAATATTCCTGCCACGCGGCGGGCATCATCTCGCAGGCGGCCACGCAGCCCCCAATCCTGCGCATGCAGGACAGGTCAAAATCGAAAGCACGTCTCCGTTCTTCTGGAGTAGCTCCGGGGCGGAGATTCGTAAAAAAAATCCACATGTTGCCACTTTCGTATTCAACGCCGAAGGGTACCGACGGCGGTCATCCGAGTCCCGGCCGGTCGGGATAAGCCTGCGCCTGGACCGTTAGTTGCTTCCAATCATGCGGAGGGAACGAGTAGACCCGAAAGGTCAGGCAGTGAAGGTGGCCTTCCTCAAGCATGAACTGCGCAGCGGCCCCCTGCGGCTTCACCGCAAATCGAAGAATTGGAAAACGCATCCCGATGCGATTGATTGAATCATTTCTGATGACAGCTGCGTAGGAGGAATCGTACGGGCCACAGCCACTATTCCAGCCGTCTGTAATCTCGAAACCTTGATACTTCTGCACGATCGCCATCACATCCGCAGCGGTCGACACCTCCAGTTTCAGAGATCCGACGTCATTCAACAGGGCATCGGAGCGTCGTTCTAGGCGCAGCTGCGCAACATAAATCACGCAAAGGGCGAGACCAACCAAACACAAAATCGAAGTCGCAACCAACGCCGTGACGCGAAGTGGCCTCGTCACTTGGCCTCCGCCTGGCAACCTATGCAATCAATAAGCTCCGGGCGCGCTGAAATTACTGTGCCGCTCCGGGGATGATAACGAGCTTAGTCCGTGTGCGATGGACACCCTTGTCTCGCGGAGGAGTCCACTGCGCACGTTTTGTTTGAAAGTGCGCTGTGCACAAAGTGTGCAAAAATGCATCGCTTTCAACAGATTCGAGTTAGCTTTGAGCGAAAAGCAGATCCCCCGATTTGTTGGAAACGTTAGTAGTTAAAGAAAACGAACGGAGCTATTGTAGGTGATTGTCCGGCTTTGCAAGCAGGGGGTCACCGGTTCGATCCCGGTCACGTCCACCACTTATCTCTCTTGAATCAGACGTTTGCAGTCCAGTTCTGGAACAGGCCGAAATTTAAGTTCCTCGTTCGACTTGGAATAGAAGTCTCCGACGTAGTTAGCTTTGATAGCCCTGGTCAGGAGCTATTCCGAAACTGCTCGCGTGTTAGTCCGTGGCTGGGGTCCGCTACCAAACGTAGACCGCGCTTACGTGCGGGGGGCCGGAGCGATCTCCAGCGACTTGTGTTTCGAGAACGATTTCCACGTTCTTTCGATTCCAATCGCGGGGCACCTGCTTGAGTATCTCGTCCATCCGTTCTCGTCCACCAGGAATTCTCCGGCGGCGACGGTGCCGCCGCGGCCGATGCCTGCGCCCACCACCACCAATTGCTCGATGTTGGGGTCCACCGACGCGCATGGTCGCTCTTCGAAGAGCAACATGTTCGCATGAACAAACGGCGGGCGTCCGCTCATCCCGTCTAGGCGTGTGTCCTCATCGGCTGGTGCGTGCAGTATCGTCGGAGCGCAAATCAAGCATCGCGCCAATGCTCACAGCGATAAAGGTGAGTGTCGGATGTTAAGTCGCCATAGGTCCGCTCACCTTACATAAAAAGGATCGCTTCACTTTTCCTGTAGGCGCGACCGGGCTCAGACGGTTTTTATAAACGAGTTCAATTCACTTGGAATTGGGCTTTGAGAGTTGTCGCGGCCGACGACGGGCCGGTGCCGACGGTGTAGTTTCCGGGGAGGAGCTTCCATCCGCCCGACTCGTCAAAAACTTGTAACACCCGCGGATCAATCGCCACGGTGATTGCTTTCGATTCACCGGCTTTCAGCCCGACACGTTGCCAGCCCGCGAGCCGCTGGTACGATTCGCCCGCGGCATCCGGCAAGGTCACGTACACCTGCGCTATCTCCGTTCCGGTTCTGCTACCGGTATTCGTGATCGTGACCGTCGCGGTGCGATGCTCTCCCTCGCCCCCCACCTTCAGTCCGGAATAGGCGTAAGTGGTATAGGAGAGGCCGAATCCGAACGGAAACAAAACCTGCTTGTGCTGCGACTCGTACCACTTGTAACCGACCTTCGCTCCCTCGTCATAGCTCACCGAGTACTTGGACGCCGTGTGCGTCTCCCCATTCTCGACGCCCGTGCCCTGCCCGGCGTCTTCCGGCGCAAGAGCAGGAATATCAACCTGCGGGAGATCCTGTTCGCTCTTCGGAAACGTCATGGCCAATTTTGCCGAGGGACTTACCTGGCCGGTTAAGACCTTGGCCAGCGCCACATGGCCGCTGCTTCCCGCGTACCAGGCTTCGACGATCGCCGCCACGTCGTCCGCCCACGGCATGGTCACCGCCGTTCCGGTCTCGAGCACGACGATCGTATGGCGATTCGCCGCAGCGACCTTCGCGATCAACGCGTCCTGTCCGTCGGGAAGCGAAAGGTTTGGCAGATCCATTCCTTCCGCCTGCCACTGATAAGCGAAGACAATTGCCACGTCGGCGGATTTCGCGAGGTTTACGGCCGCGGCTAAGTCCTGCCCGGAGTCGAAACTGATTTTCGAAGCAGGCATTTCGGCGCGCAACGCTTTTAGCGGCGACGTCGGAAACCACACATGATCCTGCCAGTGGGTCGCACCCTGTCCGGGAGGCATGATGGCATTGCCGCCCGGCGGATCAACCTGAGCGGAGCCGCCTCCCGAAATCATGCCCACGTCGGCATGACCGCCGATCACCGCGATGGAGTTGACCTGTGGGCGGGCCTGTGAATTGACCAGCGGAAGAACGGCGTCTCGATTTTTCAGCAGCACGATGCTCTGTTCTTCGATCTTCTGCGCCGTGTCGAGTCCAGCCGCGACATCCGGAACACCCTTGGCCGCCGGATGATCGACGATGCCCGAAGCGAACTCGGCCAACAGCACGCGGCGTGCGCTGTCATCGATCGCCGACATGGGCACCGTGCTGGCCTCGACTGCTTCTTTAAGCTTCGGACCGAAGAAGTCCGCCATCGGCTGCTCCTGATCGAGTCCCGCATTGATCGCCTTAGATGTGCTGTGCGTTCCGCCCCAATCAGAAATGACAAAGCCGGGGAAGGCCCAATCGTGCTTCAACACGTCGCGGAGCAGGTAGGAGTTCTCGCACGCGTAGGTGCCGTTCACGCGGTTATACGAGCACATCACCGCGCCAGGCTTCGCAATGTCGATGGCGATGTGAAACGCCAACAGATCACTTTCCTGCATCGCGCGTTTGGAGACGACCACATTGACAATATTCCGGCCAGTTTCCTGATCGTTCATCGCGTAGTGCTTGATGTCACCGATGACGTGTTGGGCTTGCTCGCATTTCATCAGATTGCCGACCACGGTTCCCGCCAGCAATGGATCTTCTCCGGCGTATTCAAAGCTCCGGCCGTTCCGCGGGTCGCGCGTGAGATCCACGCCGCCACCGAGGGTCATGTTGAATCCCTGGTTGCGCAGTTCGCGCCCAATCTGCGCGCCATATTCGCACGCGAGGTCCGCATCCCAACTCGAAGCCGCCGCCAAACTGGAGGGTAGAGCGGTCGCGTAGCGCCCGTTGTCTCCGCCGCCGCGGACGCCATAGGCCGCATCCGAAATAACAATGGGAGGGATCCCGAGACGTGGAATACCTTCGACATAGCCAGCACCGCCATTTCCGAGCGAGGTGAGGGGCATTTGCCATTTCGGAACGTGCGGCATTCCGTTGCCGTGCAGCAGAGCAATTTTCTCGTCGAGCGTCAGTTCCTTTAAGACCAGTTCCGCGCGTTCACTCGGGTTCCTCCGCGCATCCATCCAGGGTTGCGAGGACTCCTGTGCTGGCGTGACCGACGCCGACCCCAACGCCAGCAAACCAGCGAGGTAGATTGCCGGGCCAATACGGCGCGAATTACTGCGAATCCCCAATCGAAGCTTTGGCATGAACCCTCTGGCGGTCGAAATTCTGTTTCCCGGTTCCGTAGCGATCACCGGCTCCCCACACAAACTGATCTCTTAAGATTTTGGGGCCTCGGTTGATCTGACCGACGATAACTCACCATAGGTCAGATTACCGGAGGTCGTCCAGTTGTTTCCGTGTGGCGCGTTTATCGGGGCCTAATGGAATCGAGGCGACGGAATGCATTCTGACAAATCGATAAGTTTGACTTGATACGAATTGCCGAAACCCGCGCTGTCACCGGATTTGCCCGCGCTGAAAGGCTAGAACGGCCAGTTCGGCCTGGTAGTCGTATCGCGCGCTGGCCTGCGCGATTTCCGCCTGTGTCTGATTCAGGTCGGGTTTTCCCGTTGGGGATCGATGTGGGGATCGCGAGCCACGGTCCGGGCCGACTTGGATGACAGCAGTCATGCGTTGCGAAGTGATTTTAGAAAACGTTAGTTCTGCAAAGCCGATTGCTCGGCCTTCAATGGCGCCGCACCGAAGTTGACGCTAAATCGCTTGCACCACACGGAAACGGCCCGATATTTCGCTAAGTCCACGTCCGGGCCGAGATCGTAGTTCTGGTCGCCGATATTGCCCTTAATCGAGCCCAGATCGACAAAGCCGGCTTGCTCGACGGTGGCGTTATCTTTCGCGTCGTCGGCGGCCACCATGTAGACGTGAACGTCGGGACCGTTGGACGTTTTGAAATTTGTGAATCGAAGAACGTGGCTTCCGTCGGCCATCCGGTAGATCGTCGCTGTCCCCGACGTCGGATGAAGGATGGTGTAAAACGTACCGGACTCAATGGGCTGCGTCGCCGCGCTGCCCTGCGCCGCTGGCATTCCTTCGCTGACCTGCACGTTGCTGAAAAGGCGGTCCGGCCGGAACCAATACCAAACGGCGATCAGACCGACCACCACGACCGCAATCGCCACTTTTTTCCATGTCTTCATTTCGATGCCTCCTCTATTTCGCGCGAACTAAAAACCGCAGAGCCGCGGCATTTTGCGGATTTTCTCTTTTGCGCAAGTACCGCTAAACGCCTTTGGTCTCGCCGCCGTCCATGCGCACGGACGCTCCGGTCAACCACTTCGCCGCGGGGGAGACGAGGTAGGCCAGGAGGTCTGCGATTTCCTCGGGTCTTCCGAAGCGGCTGATGCCGGCTTCCACTGGGAATTTTTTGATTGCTTCTTCGACGCTGAGATTGTGAGCAGGCGCCCACTTTTCGAAGAAAGACTGGCGGCGGCCGGTCATCACAGCGCCAGGCACTACGCTGTTCACTTGTACGCCGTCTTTGATTCCTTGTTCTGCGAACGCTTTGGCGATTGCGATGATGGCTGCGTTCGTGGCGGCGACCGCCGCGAATCCAGGTTTTGGATCGAGGGCGGCGCTTCCGGAGATGAACACCACCGATCCCTTCGACACCTTCAGAGCTCCCCAGGCTCGGATCGTCAGTCGGCGCGCGCCGTGCAGCTTGAGCGCCATGCCGTCGTCCCACTGCGCGTCAGTCATATCGAACAAATCGATTTGGGACACCGCGCCGGCGATGTGGAGGAGGGCATCGACGCGGCCGAAGCTTTGGAGCGCACTGTTCACGACGATGTCTGCCGATTCGGGCTGGCGCAGATCGACAGCGAGCACGGTTGCCTCAGCGCCGGCCGATCGCACCTCTGCAGCGGTCGCGGCGAGATTCTCCTCGTCTCGCGCGGCAAGAACCAATGCTGAAAAATCGTGTGCCAGCCTGAGCGCCGTAGCCTTCCCGATTCCCTGACTCGCACCGGTGACGATTGCAACGGATTTCGCGTTCATGGCATTCGCCCCTATTGCGAAAGAGTTTTTTGCGCAGCTTCCAGAATCACGTCCACCACTACCGCCGGCGACGCGTACATCGGAGTGTGATCCACCGGGTGCGACCTGACCGTGGCGTGCATTCGCTCGGCCATAAATTGCTGCGTCTTCGGATTGATCATGCGGTCTTCCTCGGCTACGAGGTACCATGCCGGTTTCGTCTTCCACCCCGGCGCCGGTGCCGACTCTTGAATGCACTGGACCGAAATTGGCCGCTGTACTGCGGCCGCGATCCTCGCTTGCTCCGCCGACGCCTTTTGCGCGATCGCCTCATGAAACGCGTCGACTGGCATCCAGACATATCCGTGCGGATCGGGGACCATCTTGGGTTGTTGGGGACTCGGAGTGTCGCGATAGAAGACTTTCGCCACCGTCTCGCCTTCGTCGGGCGCCAGCGCAGTAACATAAACCAACGACATGACCCGGTCTTCCTTCGCTGCTCCAATCACGGCGCCCGAGTAAGCGTGTCCAACCAAAACGACTGGTCCGGTCGTGCGTTCGAGCGCCCAGTTCAACGCCGCCGCATCGTTGCTGAGTGACGTGAGCGGGATCGGCGCGCAGATTACATTCAGTCCGCGCCGTTCGAGTGGACCGATGATGTTGCTCCAACAGGACCCATCGGCCCAGGCCGCGTGCACCAAAACGATTGTGGAGTTGTCAGGAAATTCTCCGGACTTGGTGACTTTTCCAGTCGAACTCGCACCCACTTGTGCGTCGTTCTGAGTTCGTTCGGCACTCTTCAGCGATCCCTGGAGCGCGACGCGGATCGACGCGACGGTGAGCGCTCCGAGAAAACGACGACGTTCCATTTGTCCTTCCGCTCCCATGAGTAGCTCCTACAAAATCGTGGGGGTGCCGCGGTCCGTGTCACCAAGAATTCGCCACGAGGAGTGTCGAGTTACTAGAAAAGGTGTTCAGCGTGCGGACTTCGCGTCGCCTTTACCCAAAGCGTTGTCGAGGAATTCCTTCATCGCTGATGCAATCTCGATGACGTGCGTCTCCAGCGCGAAGTGTCCCGTATCGAGAAACTGAATTTGGGCGTTCGGAATGTCCTTCCGGAAAGCTTCTGCGCCCGCCGGAATGAAGAACGGATCGTTCTTGCCCCAGATCGCGAGCAACGACGGTTTAGATTTGCGGAAATATTCCTGAAATTTCGGATAGAGCTTCACGTTGGAGGCGTAGTTCAGAAATAGATCCAGCTGAATGTCTTTATTCCCTGGGCGCTCCAATAGCGCTTCGTCAAGGGTGTAAGACTCCGGCGGAACGCTTTCCGGAACGGCTACGCCGTGCGTGTACTGCCACCGAGTTCCCTCGAGCGTCAAAACGTTGTCGCGGATTACTTTTCGATTTTCCGCGGTCGGCTCGGCCCAGTATTTTCGAATCGGTGCCCACGCGTCGCCAAGGCCGTCTTCGTAAGCATTTCCGTTCTGCGAAACGATGGCGGTGACACGTTCGGGGTGGGCCATCGCCAGCCGGAAGCCTGTTGGCGCGCCATAGTCGAAGACGTAGAGCGCATACCGATTCAATTTGAGCGCTTGGGTGAAGGCTTCGATCGTCACCGCTAGCGCGTCGAACGTGTAGGTGTATTTCCGTTCGGCCGGCACCTCCGTGAAGCCGAAGCCGGGCAAATCGGGCGCGATTACCCGGTAGCGATCGGCGAGCCGCGGAATGAGCTCTCGGAACATGAAGGAGGACGACGGGAAGCCATGCAGCAAAAGGACCACCGGCGCACTCGGGTCGCCCGCCGACCGGTAGAAGATTTTGACGCCGTCCGCTTCGACACTTCGAACGGACGTGAGGGGCACAGCCCAATGGTTGTCGCGCTTCGCCGTTTGCGCTGGCTGATTCTGATCCATGGAGTTCCTCCCGATTACTCGTCGACTAACTATGCTTTTGAAGCCATTAGGTCGTGACGGACGAACTCTGCTAACGCAAACGAATGGCCAGCCAGGAAGTTTTCGATAACGAAGGAATTTCGCGGCTAAGTCACGCTGACCGCGTTAGATGTGTGCATAAGACGGGCCGGCAACTCCAGAAATTGCTGACGAAGGAGTGACGGCAGGCCGACAGTGACAAACGGCGGTCAGACAAATCCGTCAGGTGGTTCAAACCGTGGACGCTGACGGAGGAAGATTGTCAACTGCCGATCAGCCGTGTGCTCCGCGGCTTTTCCCAGGAGTTGTGTGCGGAGCTGCAGACCTTCGCTTTATTCCGAGTTTATGCATCCGGTAAACCAATGAAGTGCGCTTCATGCCCAGACACTCGGCCGCGCCGTTGGGACCGGAGACGACCCAATTGCTCGCCTCAAGAGCACGTACGATGTGTTCTCGTTCAACCTCGGCGAGCCCGCTAATCGAGACACTTCGCTCCTGGCGAGGTTGAAATGGCTCCAACTCCCCAACCGGGGCGCGAAGCACAGAATGGGGAGAGAGAATTACTGCTCGTTCGACGAAATTCTGCAGTTCACGAATGTTTCCGGGCCAGCGATAGCGCAACAAGGATTCCATCGTCTCTGTCGGAATTTGATCGATGTTTTTATTCATGCGCTTCGCGTGGATGCTCACAAAATGCCTTACGAGTTGAGGAATGTCGTCGGCGCGGTGCCGCAAGGGCGGAATTTGGATCGGAAAAACCGTCAGCCGGTAATAGAGGTCTTCGCGAAAGGTGAGCTGCTTTACCATGCTGGCCAAGTCACGATGTGTCGCCGCAATCACGCGAACGTCAACTTTGTGTGTGCGGTTGCTGCCGAGCCGCTCGAACTCCTGTTCTTGCAGGACGCGCAGCAATTTCGCTTGAAGTTCGAGCGGAATATCGCCGACCTCATCAAGAAAAAGCGTGCCGTCGTTGGCGAGTTCAAAGCGACCAGTTTTTTGGGCAATCGCTCCGGTGAACGCGCCTTTTTCGTGGCCAAACAGCTCGCTCTCGAGGAGCCCGAGGGGGATTGCCGCACAATTCAGTTTGACAAAGGCGCGTGCGCGGCGGCGGCTCAGATTGTGGATTGCCCGTGCGATCAGCTCTTTACCTGTTCCGGTCTCTCCAAGAAGCAGCACGCCGGAATCTGTGGGCGCTACCACCGACACGAAATCTAGTGCGGTCTTCAAGGCGGGACTGTTGCCTATGATAGCCCCGAACTCGGCGCGAACTTCTTCTTCGAGGTACAGCCGTTGCTCAGTTTCCTTCGCTCGATCTTTTGTGGCTTTCTCGTAATCCAACGTATTCTCGACGGCAATCGCTACCTGGTGGGCCACCTGTTCGAGCAAGCTGACGTCGTCGTTCGCGAAAACATTGCCCGAACGCCGAGCGAGCATTAAGACGCCGACTACGCGGTCGCGGCCTATGAGCGGAAGATAACAACCGGTCTTCAGGCCCTCTTCCATCACGCTCGCGTAAAGCAGCCGACCTTTTGGATTCCCATAAATTTCAGGATCGTCGCGGACCTGTTCGAAGCTATCTATCCGCATGCTCTTGGCCGTCCGCAACACGTGGCCCGAAATCGAATGATTCAGCGGCACCAACGAGCGCTCGCGGAAGGGTCCTCGCACATCGGAGTTGTACAAACTCGTAATGCGTAACTCACCGCTCTCGGCGTCGGGCAGCATCAGGGCGGACACGTCACATTGCATCACCTGAAATAGATTGGTCGAAAGCGCGTCAATCACTCGCCGGAGATCAAGCCTGGATGTGACGCTGCTGGCGATTTCCAGAAGCAATCGCAGCCGATCACGCTCGTGACGCACCGTTTCTTCCTGAATATGACGCTCGATTGCAATGCCTGCGATGTAGGTGGCGTCTTCAATCAAGCGAAGATCGGCAGTGTCGGGATTGCGCGCCGCGCGATAGAGGATGGCGAACGTGCCGAGGGCCTTACCTTCTTTGGTGAACAGCGGACGCGACCAAACGGAGCGAATCCCGTAAGGCGACATGAGATGACGATAATCGTCCCAGAGCGGGTCGGTGAGAATATCGGTCACATAAACTGGCTCCTTCCGAAAAACCGCCGTGCCGCAGGATGCGCCCTGCGGACCAACTGTCGTACAGCCTACGTGTGCACAAAAACCGGAGAGACTTGGCGCAGCGGCGCAATATAGTCGCCGTCCGTTTTCCTCGGGGAGCCAGATCGTGCAGAAGGTGCCGTCGCTGGGAGCTTCCACTAGCCGGGCAATGATCGCCAGAACCTCTGGCAGCGGAGCGCCGGCAAAAATCAATTTCAAAATGTTAAGCACGGACTCGCTGGAAAACAGGGCCAGATCGTTCTGCGCAGAGTCAACTTCTGCAGTGCCCTTTGGGCGAGATTGAGCTGTGCAATCCATTGCTCTTCCTTCCTTGGGCGTCATTCCATACCCTACCGCCTTCAATAACGGCGTCAAGCGCCATTTTGAGGATGATCCGAAGTTACGCCAGGAATTGCTATTCCGATCGCGCTGTCCGCGGGAATTTGGAACCGTTACCAAGTCCGGCGGCAACGACCTTCATGGTTCGCGCAGGATATCAACGCGGCCGCTACCGGCGTGGCGCATCCATTGCGCCAGCAGCGCGCCAAGCAATATCGTTACGCGGCGGCCGATCGCATGTTTACTCTGGAGGCTCGCGCGGAACGGTGTAGGGTTGGCCGTTGCGCAAATAGAGGCGGGCGGCTTCCTCGCGGGTAAAGGGTCTGGCGCCGCGACGGCCGAAGACGGCGATTTGGTTTCCACTTTCATCTACGGCGCGGTCGCGGTCGATTCCCTTAGAGATGGCCAGTGCCAGTCCGGCCGTGCGGTAGGTGGCGATTAGTTTGGGAGTAGGCCGCGGGCTGAAGCCGTAGGAATTTGTGGAATCTTCGGGCGAAAGAATTTGCAGCACACGCAAACCGTTTTGTCCGTCGGCGACAAAAGCGAAAGCGCTGGCGTCGACCATCCCAATTTTGATGTCACGCACGTCGTTGAGTGCGCCGTCCGCCGTGAACATTTGCGCGAGTTTGGGCTGCTCGGGCTGTTCCACATCCACGATCGCGACCCCCTGTTTGCCGTCTGCGACATACGCATAGGTTCTGGCCACATAAATGTTGCGCGCATCCTGCAGCGGCAGCGCGGCGCCGGAAACTATGCGCGGGCGGGCGAGATCGGATACGTCGATAACTTTCAGGCCGCCGCGGTCAACCACAAAGGCATAGCGGAATTGAATGGCGATACCCTGGGGTTCTTGCAGCTCCGGTGCTCCGATTTTTGCTGCGATTTTCGGTTGCAGAGGATTATCCAGATCGACGACCACCAGGCCTTGGTCGCAGAGCATGTACGCGTAAGTTCCAGCGATGGTGATGCGGCGCGCGCCGTTGAGAATTCCTTCAGGATTGAAGGCTAGCGCACGTTTCAGGAAATTATTCTGCGGATTGCCGTCGAGCAGCGTGCTGACGCCTGGTCGCTTGCTTTTCGGATCTGGATCGCCAATAACCACGAGTCCTTCATATTTGTCGGCGACGTACAGGTACGAATAAAGCGGATGGATACTTTGCTCCTCGTTTTCCGGACGGCGCGTGCGGACCGGATCCACGGCTTGTGTGGAGGGACTGGCCACGGCCGTCGCGAATTTGGTCGGCACATAAAACCGCTGTCCAAGAGGTGAAACGGGAGCGGTAACGGTGCGCTCGGAAAAGTTCTTGTTATCGATATTCGCCACGTCGTAGATGCGGAAGCCGCCCTTACCCAAAGCGGCGTACAGATATTCGCCGCGCAGCTGCAAATCCAAAACATTTCCGAGGTGGTGGTAGGCCTCCTTGAGTTGGCGGTCGCGCCCGACGTGCTGCTTAAAATCCTGCGGATAGGCGACACGTTGCAGGTAGCTGCCGATGATCGCGGGCGGTTCATCGTGTTCGGCGACAGCCACGGCGTCGAAACCTTTCGCGCCATCCGCAACATAAATGTAGCGGCCCATCAGGTTCAGCAGGTTCGTGCCCTGCAGCAGGACCTGCGCCATCCACGCGTTGTTGTCGTTGCGATCCGCAATGTGGCAGTCGTCGCACGCTTTGGTTTCTTTGGCGCGCACGGTGTGCGGCACAAACGTGCTGAAGGCCGTGCCGCTGAATCCTTCGGCGGAAACAGTCTGCTGCATGTAATAAATCCAGTCGCGATTCTGATTTTGCGAACTGACCACGATGGCGCACGAGGAACGCACCGGGGCCACGCGATGGCCGGTCACCGTGCCATCGATTCCGAGCATGAAACCGTCGTCGCGCAGTACTTGAAAATCGTAGCCGGTCCAGTTGCGCGTGGTCAGGCCTTCGTTGTGCAGCATGGGCTTGCGCTGGTTGGCCATCATCGAAAGATGGCAGCCGAAACAATTCGGGGTCCAGGAGGTGTGGCAGGCATAACAGGTCATGCGGCTGTTGGCGTGCGCCAGCTTCGCCGCGTCGGCGGGCACGTTGCCCCAAGATTTGCCGTCGGTCTGAATCGTTTTGGCCCACGCCGATTTTTGATTGTAATGCTCGTTGCCAGGAGTGATGGTGTCGAGGGTCTGCACCACTTCCCATTCTTTTTCAGGGTCAACCATCGAACGCTGGAATAATTTCCCCGCGCGGTATTCGAAACGCCGCGCGCTCCACGGCGTGCGCAGCGCGTCAAAATGAGTTCCGCCTGCAGGCGAGGCAGGCCCCGAAGAGACCAGGGTGGCTTTGCGGTCGATGGTGCCGTGGCAGTCGGTGCAGTCGAGTTCGATGGCGGCGCGCGGCTCGGCGTAGAGCTTTCCGTTGCCGTGCGCATCCTGCTCGAAGTGGCAGTCGACGCAGTGCATTCCCTTTTCGAGATGAATGTCCGCCAGATGGACGGCCTTCTTGAATTTGTCCGGATCATCCCCGGCTACGATTTTGTTGTCGCCGTCGAGCAGATTGCCTTGGCGATCGCGTTTGTAGACGGCGCGGAAAACCCAGCCGTGGCTGTGAAAATCAGCGAATTGCGATTGTTGCAGCTTGCTGTTGAATTCCGGGCTGCCCAGTTTTTCCAGGAATTTTGGGTCGGACCACAGCCCTCGCACCGCTGCGCCTTCCGGATTACGCAGGGAGACCTGATATTTCTCCTCTTCAGTTGGATTGTGCTGGTCGCGCGGATACATCGATTCGCCGTCGGCTTCGTTATCCCACCAGGTGTAGCCGAAGTAAGTCGTCTCCATATTCGTGCCGGGATGAACATGGCAAATCATGCATTGGCTAGAGGGGATGGCGCGGGTGAAGCTGTGCTTTATGGGATGGCCGGATTCATTTTTTGCAATCGTGGGATCGGAAGACGCGCTTTCGCCGAGGTGGCCGAAAGGCGCGTAGGGTCCTGAGTGTTGCGGCGACCGGTCGTTGGCGTAGACGACGTGGCAGGAAGTGCAGCCACTGCCGCGGTAATCGCCGGGCTGATCATTGGTGCCGGGCAGCGAGAGCAGCGGATCGAGCAGCCGCGTTTTCTGCAGGCCGAGAAATACCGGATCGGTTCGCAACAAAGTGCCGAAGCCGCGTTCGCCTAATGTGTCGTCGGGACGTCCGGCTTCCTCCTCGCGGTCCGGATTGCCGATTTCTCCTTTCTTCATGCCGCCGCGTTCGAAAACGCGCAGCACGTTGCCGGGTTGCGAAATTTCCCAGCGTTCGAGTGGAGTTAGTTCCGGCACGATGCCTTTCAGCCGCGTTTCCTCCGGCGTCGGCGGGGGAACCGTATGCATGGACTGCGGCACACCCTCGGACGAATAGCTTTCTCCAAAGTGCGTATTTTTCAGTGGGAACGAACCGTTGTTGTAGAGCGCGGCGCCCCACAACATTCCGCCGTGGGTCATCATGCTGGTTTTTACTTTCAAGACCTCCGGCGCGTGGCAGCCGTTCGCACCGCAGGTTTCGGCGGCTACGCGCAGGTCGCCGGGATTGACGAACTTCACGTATTCGTAGCTTTCGCGCAGCCATTTGGTGTACAGCCGCGGGGGATTCGCCGACGTGTTCGCCAGCGCCGGATCGTTGGGCTGGGGATGCGCGCGTTTTTTCAGCTGTTCGTATTCCGCCGACTTGGGATTTGCTCCAACTTGCGCAACCACAGTTATGTCGCCGCCATGGCAGTCGGTGCAGGCGAGCCGGACTGTGCGCGTGGGATGCATCGAAGGCTCGTCGGTGGATACATGGCACGAAACACACCCAGTGTTTTTGCGGTCGACGTCGGCTTGAGACTGGCCCAACAAATTGCCGTGTTGTGCCGAAGTTTGCGAAGCGCGCATCCGGCCTTCAAACAGAAGCAACACAACGATCGCGATTGCGGCGGTGATCAGGAACGACCACACCCGTCCTGAACGTCGTATCCGACTTGCCAAGTTCGCTGCAAACTCCGGCATATGGGTTTACGCCTGCTACCATTGCGAAATTAAATCAGTCAAAACTGAAACCGCACATCGGTAAAAAACGAATACATGACTTTTCCGGTGTAAATATCTTTCAGGCCCTGTCCGGGAACTAGAGTCGCGGCGCCGGCAGTGATCGAAATATTTTCGGTTAGCGGCGGCCGGTAGCGGACCCCGACGCTCGAATCCCAACCGATACTGTGGCGAATCGGCGCCTGAAACAAAATCTGCTCGAGCGTCTCGGTACGCTCGAAGCGAAGGTAATTCACGTTCACGAAACCGCGGAGCTTGGGCGTAATGTCGAAATCCGTTCCGAGGTTCCCCAGGAAAATCCCCGGATTTTCAAAATTGGCCTGGCCTTCGTTCTTGCTCGAACGCAAATCAGGAAGCAGGCTGTCTCCCGCCGACAGCGCCACTCCCGATCCAGTCAGGCGAATACTTTCACGGTTCCACAGACTGAAAATGCCGCCGGCAAATTCCGGGAAATCATCGATGGAATCGAAACCGCGGGCCTGGCCATGCTGTGGATCGCCCGAACCCGAGGCGTAAAATGCTGAGCCTTTGAATCGAATCCAATCCTTATCCACGGAAAGTTCGAGTGCCGCCATTTGCGCGTTGATGCTGACGGGTCTGGCGGCAATCGGATTGAAACTGTCGTTGCCCAAAGCCTGGTAGAAGGCGTGAGTCAGATTCACCGGCCCGATGTGGCCGTCGCCGGTCCAACCAAGGTACGCGGCGTGCACGCTGTGCGGGCGAATCATGCCATTGGAAAAAACCGCGCCCACGGGAGAGGGCCGCACCAGAAAACCATTGTCATCGTAGTGGATGGTAGCGTCGTCGTCGCTGTAATGCACGCTGACCTGCGCGGTGTAGCCTTGAAATAAAAAATCCTGGCGATAAAGATTAGCGATGATCACTTGCTGGTGGCGGAGGGCCATGGAATTCAATCCGCTGTTGGTGTTTTTTTCGAGCAGATTGAAATAGGCCGCGTTGTATTGCCAGAGATTCGAATGCAGATTGCCGAAAATGCGCACGCCGGGCTGTTCCTCGACGAAAATGAAACCGCGAAAGTCGCTGTTAAATCCCTGAATGCCGGCGCGCACGGAAATGAAATCATAGTTGGGACCGATATCGTGGAGTTTCACCTCTCCAAAGGCTTCCTGCAAGCCAACATGCGCATCGAAGCGCGAAGTGCCGCCGCGAACATCTACGTTCACAATGCCCAGTTCGCGGACTTTCAGGAAATTCAGGCTGATCACCGGAGTGATGCGAATCCGCCAGTCGACCGGGCGAAACGAAGTGTCGCCATGAAAAAGATCGAACGAAAACAGAAACGTCTGATCGAGAAAGAACTGTTCGCCTTTGCCAAAAAAATCGCTGCTGCCTGGCTGCGCTGAACTGATATTGCTCGGCACGGGCAGGCGTCGGCCGTCAATAAACGTATCGCTAATCCCGGTGATGTTGAGGAAGGTTTGTTTGCCGAAGATCGGCACATCACCTTTCAGTTTGTTGCGATTAAACGGATCCCAGCGGCTGCCTTGCACGTAGGGATACTCGCCGCCAATGCCGTAACGGTCCCAATTGGGCATGGTGATCAGCCAGCGGTCAGGTTCGGTACGGAAAACCTGATCGGGCGCCGGCAAAGGTTCCGCAGCTGGGTTTTGTGCGGATTTTCCGGAGTTGGCGTCCTGGCTCAAAACCGGCGCGACCGAAGGTTGGCCGGATGGTTCGGTTCCTGCCGTGCCGGCCGTGTTTCCAGGCGGTAGTTCTGGAAATTGCGGCGATGGCGGCCCGGTTGATGGACTCGCGACCAAAGTCAGTTCGCGAACAAGATCATCGCCCGGCCTCAGTTCTATTTCTAAGCTCGACAGATCCTGGTATCGGGCTGCGTGAACTTCCAGTTGATACGCGCCCGGCGGCAGTTCGATAAAACGAAACACGCCTTGCGCGTCCGTATTCCGTTCGATTTCCTGCTGCGTCCCGACATTCCGTAAGATTACTCGCGCCGCGATAACTGGTTTTCCATCTGCACCGCGTACGATTCCTTGAAGTGTCGCCTTTTTGGGCGCGGTCTGGCCCGGCAGGCGCTGCTGGGATGAAGATTGCTGGAACCCGAATTTCGCCACGGAGCGTTCAACGTCGTAGATTTTCGATATAAACGAGACTTCCGCGCTCGCGGCGCGCGTGCCCGATAGCGCGATTGAGGAAATCAGGATTACGCCAAGCGTCGTGCCCCACGAAAAGCGGATACGGAAGGCGCGGAGCATCCTAGGCGGCCTCGGACGACTTGCAAATCGAATGGCAGAACACTCTGCCTGTGTAGCTATCACAAATATTTCCAGGCCGACAAGTGTTTTGAACCCGGTCCGTGCTCACGATGGATGAGGACATTCTCACCATAAGTCGTCACGAAAACTGAATGAGCACTCCGCCGGAGCAATAGTTGGGAACGGCCTGCGGTATTGTGATACGAATAGCGCATCGGCCTCATGAAAATCCATCGTGGGTTGCGGAATGACCGCATTGCCTGAAATCGTGAAGCAAACGGGTTCGGTTCTTCGCGGGTTGCTCAGCCTCGGATTAATTCTCACCCTGTGGGTAATGATGAGCAGTTGCGGAGGCGGCGGGGGCTCGATCACCACGGCGCCTCCTCCCGTGCAACCTCCACCGGCCACCGACAGTTTGACTCAGGCCGACGTGCAAATGCTGGTGCAGGCCGCAGCCATGGCCGCGCAGTCGGACTCGATGGTTATTGCGGTGGTCGACCGGCTGGGACGCATCCTCGCGGTTTACAAAGAGCCTTCGGCGCCGGCGACCACGCCGGGAAATTTCGGCGTGGCCATTCCGTCCGACGAACTCGCGGTGTCGCTGGCGCGCACCGGTGCGTTCTTCAGCAACGATCAGGCGCCGCTTTCTTCGCGCACCGTAAGATTCATCAGCGGAATTCATTTTCCGCCGGGAGTGACGAATACCGGCAGCGCGGCGCTGTACGGAATTGAAACTACGAACCGCGGGTGCACGCTGGCGGCGGGGTTGAGCGCGACGGTTCCTCCGGCGACGACGATCAGTGGTGCGTCACCCGGATTCGGCGTTACCACCGGCAAAGCCGATGTCAACGATTCGCAGCCAACTGCCGTGAATCCCGGCGGCGTGCCCATTTTCAAGAATGGCCAGGAAGTGGGAGGGATTGGCGTCGTGTCGGCGGATCTCGACACGTCAGAATATGTGGCGTTTGCGGCAGCCGCCATGGCCGCAGCAGGTGGCCCTAGCGCGGCAACGGATGGTGTGGGATTTCCGGCGTTTCCTGCGCCGGGAATTGTTTCTATCGCCGGGATCACTTTGCCGTTCGTAAACCAAACCTCAGCGCCCAGCGGTGTGACTCCTGGGACGTTTAGCCCCTCGTTTTTTAATGTCGGGCCGGTGGCGAGTCCCGGAGTTCCGCCGATAGGCGATTTGATTCCGGAAACGAACGGTCCAGTCGGAGGCTTGACTGCGTCCGATGTGGCGCAACTGATTACCAATGCCGTCGCGACGGCGAACACCACGCGCGCGCAGATCCGACTGCCTATCGGAGTGAAAGCCAAGATGGTAATCGCGGTGAGCGATCTGGACGGAACTTTGATCGGCCTATACCGGATGACCGATTCCACCATTTTCAGCATCGATGTGGCGGCAACCAAGGCGCGCAACGTGATTTATTTCAGCGGCTCGACGCGCCAAGCTGCGGATCTCAATCAGGTGCCGATGGGAACGGCGGTGACCAACCGGACGATCGGCTTCGGCGCACAGCCGTTTTTCCCGTCGGGAATCGATGGCACTCCGCCCGGACCGTTTTTCAATTTGTACACGATGGATGTCGCTGCTCCGTGTTCGCAGGGATTTCAGGTGCCGAGCGCCGCGTGGCCGAAGGTAAACCAGAGTGGCATCGTTTTTTTCCCGGGCTCCGAGCCGCTCTACAAGAATGGAGTTTTGGTGGGAGGGCTGGGCGTGAGCGGCGACGGCGTGGATCAGGACGACTTCGTGACCGCGGGCGGGGCGGCGGGATTTGAAGCGGATCCCTCAATCCGCGCGGATCAGATTGTGATTGAAGGTGTCAGGCTGCCGTTCTTGAAATTTCCGCGAAACCCAACGCAATAAAATTCCGCGTCTGCAAGGTGAAGCACATTTTGAGGCTAACCTTCGCGAACTTTGTGCCCGGCGAGATTTCCCAGCCCGTCGTAGGCCGCGTATTTGTACATTTCCGAAAGCGTCGGATAGTTGAAAACGAATTCGATGAAGATGTCGAGCGACATCTCAGCTTCGAGCGCCATCATGCCGAGATGGATTAGTTCGGTGGCGCTATCGCCGATGATCTGCACGCCCAGCAAGCGGCGATCGGATTTCCGGAAAATCAATTTCAACATCCCGGACAAATCGCCGACGATCTGGCCCCGAACATTGTTCGCAAAGTGCGCGCGACCCACTTCGTAGTCAATTTTCTTTTCCTTGCAGCTTTCTTCGGTTTCCCCGACGGCAGAAATTTCCGGAATGGTATAGACGCCCATCGGCAGCATGGAGGCGAGACGTTTCTTGTATTCGAAACCGAAGGCGTGGCAGACGGCGATTCGGGCCTGCTCCATCGAGGTGGACGCCAACGCGGGAAAGCCGATGACGTCTCCGGCGGCATACACGCCGTCTATTCCCGTGCGGTAATGCTCGTTCACTTCCACGTAACCGCGCTTGTTCAGCGTCACCCCGGCCTTTTCAAGGTGCAATTGATCGACGGCGCCGCGGCGACCCGCGGCAAACAGCGCCGTTTCCACCGCCAGCGTGTTTCCGGATTGCAGCGCGATGCGGACACCATTCGGCGTCCGTTCGATTTGGGTGGTGCGTTCGCCCAAATAGAAATTAACGCCGAGCTGAGTAAGGCGTTCGCGGAGGCATTGCGAGATTTCGCTGTCGAGGAAGGGCAGCACGCGGTCGCGGCCATCGACGAGCGCCACCTCGACGCCCAGCGCAGTAAAAATCGACGCATATTCGCAGCCGATGACTCCACCGCCCACAATCGCCATGCTGCGCGGAATCGAAGCCATCCCGAGTATGGAGTCCGAATCAAAAATCATTTCGTCGTCGAAAGGAATTTCCGGCGCGCGATGGGGCGTGGAGCCAGTGGCGATCAAGATCACCTTGGCTCGAACACTGGCGGCCGCATGACCCGGCCGCCATACCGAAATCGTATTGGCATCTTCGAACGAAGCCACGCCACGCATCAGTTCCACGCCGTGCGCGACCAGGTTCTGCAGGATTTTCTGGCGCTGCGCTTCGACGATCACATCTTTGCGATGCATGAAGTTTTCTACGGTCAGTCCTTCCTTCAGCGAATAATCGACACCGTAGAGCCCGCGCTGCTGCACGCCGGAAAAGTACAGCGCGGATTCGCGCAGGATTTTGCTAGGAATGGTGCCGGTATTCACACAAGCGCCGCCCAGCAGGGGATCGTGTTCGATCAGCGCGACGCGTTTGCCGAAATAGGCGGCCTGGGCCGCGCCCTTTTCGCCGGCCGGCCCCGAACCGATCACGATTAAATCGAATTGCTGCACAGCGGTCTCCCGGTGGCGCTAGCGCACCAGCGCGTTCACCTGACGCATCCGGGCTGCAAAGCGCGCCGGATCGTACGACGACGGATTCTGCAATTCCCGGAACAGTCCGCTGATGGCCGCGCGCAACTGCTCCGAATTCTGCATTTTCTGATTGCGATCGTACGCCACGAATAATGATTGGATAGCCATCGCGGCCTGCGCCGCGGCATGTTCGCCCTGGCCCGAGACAGTGTCAGCATCGCCAGATATTTTTTGCAGCAGATGCAGAGTGGAACCCGAGTCGTTGGGAGTAGAACCGATCCTGGCCGATAAATCGCCGACCAGGCGTGCGGAGTTCGTGGCGGCAGACGCGACGGCGTCGCGGTCCGGATTTAACTGGCTCATCAAATGCGCCAGCTGCGACAGTTCGGCGTCTAGTTTGGCGGTCTGATCGCTATCGGCTTGCGCAACGAGTTCGTGAAAAATTGTATAACGCGAAGGATTCCACGGTGGATCGCCCGGGCGGCGCCCTGGATATCCGCGCGCCTGGCGCCAGCTATCTTCCGGCGTGGTCAAGCTGTGATGGCAGGAGTAGCACTGCAACTCGGAATATTCCGGCCAAACTTTTCCTTTGGCCCGCGAAGCGAGGCGCAGCAGTGATTGTTGCAGCTGCACGGCCTGGCCGGTGCTCAATTCATGAACGTCATACCAGGGATCGGCGCCGGGCTCTTCCCCAGGCTCGCCGGGTTCTTTCCAGTGCCGCGGCATCACCGCCGAAAAAGAATCGAGCTCGAAATATAGATCGGGATGGCCGGCGGCGATCATTTCATGGTCCACCGATTTTTCTTCGTTACCCAGGTGGCAGCTAAGGCATTTTTCGGTGCGCTTGGTAAGGTCGCGCGTGTCGTACATTCCCAGCGCCAGGGATTTCTGGTGGGTCCAGTCGCGTTCGGTGTGCGGGCCAAGCCACGCGGCGGCGGGGCCGTGACAATTTTCGCAGCTGACGCCTTCGCTGAGATCGAAAGTGCGCGCTCGCTCCGACGCCGGGACGTCCAGCGCGTGGCAGGCCAGACATTTCGGCGCCGCTTCCGCTTTCTTCAATCCCAAAATTGCGGCCATACGTTCGCCGGTCGCGCCGGTCAGCGCGGCATAGGCCTTGGAATGTTTGTCTTTGACGATCCACGTGCTGTATTCGTTTTGAAGAACTCGATTCTCATTTCGCGGCGATACGCTGCCGTGGCAAGTGGCTGAGGCGCATGATCCGGGGCCGGTATATTGCGGCGAGGGCGGCAATTGGGCGTGTAGCGCAGAAACCGATAGGATGTTTTCCTGCGCCCTCAACAATGAGCAGCCTGCCAAAATTGCGACGCACAGGACCGCGGCAGGGAAGTGACGCTTCGCGCGACAGGAGCTGATTGTTCCGAAGCTGATGTTCATTTTCACTCGGGCAGCCATGTGAGCGGGCAACAAGCCCCGGCGATGCCGATATTTCCGAATGTGCGAACTTGTACTATCCGACTCTATCGAAGTCAACGGAATTGAGGTTCATTTCTATCGGCGATCTCGCGCAAGAATAAACTGTGGTTTCGCTTGACGGAGCAGCAAAGGCCCGTATTATCGCTTTACCTATCGAAACGTTCGAGCCCCATTGTATTCACTCCGGTGAATGAATACTCTCGCGGTTCAGGAGACTCGCATTGATTTTCAGCGAGCTAAGAGAGATTCAGCGTCAGTTCGGCTATCTTCCTGCCGAAGAACTCCGGACGCTCGCCAAAAAAATCGATGTTCCGTTGTATCGCCTTCACGGAGTCGCTAGTTCCTATCCGCATTTCCGCTTGACGCCACCTCCACGCGCGGACGTCCGCATTTGCCAGGATATGTCCTGTCATCTTCGAGGCGCGGCTGAATTGCGGAGCGCGGTGGAAGGCGCGGCCGGGCAGATCGCCCAGCAGGACGTGAGAATCAGCGGCACGTCTTGCCTCGGCCGATGCGATCAGTCCCCGGCGGTCGCGGTGAATGATCAGATTTTCAGCGGACTTACGGCCGGCCACCTGACGGTGATGATTGGAAATTTGCTGGCGGATGTTCCGCTGCCCACGCCCGTGGAGTCCCGCCACCGCGTGCCCTGCGCGCTCGATCCTTACCAGACCGATGAACCTTACCAGGCGATCAGGAATTTCGTGCAAAGCCGCGACGCGAAAGGCGCGCTGGAAGTTCTGAAGGCGTCGGGCCTGCGCGGGTTGGGCGGCGCGGGATTTCCGACGGAGTCCAAGTGGCAAATGGTTCGCCAGGCTCCGGCGCCGACCAAATTTATTGTTTGCAATGCCGACGAGAGCGAGCCGGGAACCATTAAAGACCGATTCATTCTTTCGAATTTGCCGCACTTGGTCATCGAAGGAATGATTCTGGCTGGCCTGCTTACCGGAGCGCAGAAAGGAATTCTGTACATCCGGCACGAATACGAAGAGCAGGAAAAAATATTGCACGAAGAGATTCGACGCTGCCGGAAGTTGCAGCTGCTGGGCACGAGTGTTCTGGGTTCCGACTTCACGTTTGAACTCGAAATATTCGTCAGCCCTGGCGGCTACATTTGCGGCGAAGAAACTGCGCTGCTCGAAGCGATTGAAGGCCGGCGGGCCGAGCCGCGCAACAAGCCTCCGTTTCCGGTGATCGAAGGTCTTTGGAATATGCCGACGGTCATCAATAACGTGGAAACTTTCGCGAACGTCCCGGCGATTTTGCTCCGCGGCGTGGACTGGTACAAAGCGCAAGGCCAAGGCGGCGCGGCGGGTTTGAAATTCATTGGAGTGAGCGGCGACGTGATGCGCCCCGGAGTTTACGAAGTGCCAATGGGGACTCCGGTATCGGAACTGATTTTCAAATATGGCGGCGGCATACCGAATGGCAAGAAATTGAAAGGCTTTGCGCCATCTGGTCCGTCGTCGGGATACTTGCCCGCTTCGCTGGCCGACGTACGGCTCGATTTTAAATCGCTGGCCGATGCGGGCTCGATGCTCGGCTCTGGCGCTCTGGTGGTGTGCGCGGAAGATCGCTGCATGCTGGACATGGCGCTGAACTCGACTCAATTTTTTCGCAACGAATCGTGCGGGAAGTGCGTTCCGTGCCGGGTCGGTTCGCAAAAATTAGTCGCCATGCTGACCGGTTGGACTCATGGCAAAGGATCGGCGGCGGATTTGGCGCTGCTCGACGAGCTTGCGGATGCGTTGCGGCTCACATCGATCTGCGGCCTCGGGCAAGTGGTGCCGGCGCCGATCGCGTCGGTGCTGAAACATTTTCGCGAAGAGGTCGATTCTCACTTACTACATTCGCATTGCCCCGCGGGCGTTTGCCCCAGCGGCAAGAGTGGTGCGACGCCGCGAATCGATGCGCGTGTGCAATTGAGGCATGCATGAGCGCCGGACTGATGATCGACCTGACGGTCGACGGGAAAAAGGTTTCGGTGCCCGCTGGCACCAGCGTCTTTGACGCCGCGCGCCTGAACAACATCGAAATTCCCACGCTTTGCCACCAACAGAATGAGAAGCCCATCGGAGTCTGCCGTGTTTGCGTCGTTGACGTCGGCGCCAGAGTCTTCACTGCCTCGTGTGTGCGCCCGGCCGAGCAGGGAATGGTGGTCAGCACGAATTCCGAAAAAGTGAAGCAGGCGCGCAGGACGCTGGTCGAACTGTTGATGACCGATCACGTCAGCCCTTGCGCGCGCGAGCGCCAGTCCGGAGATTGCGAACTGGAGGCGTTGGCTAAGCAAGACAACCTTGCCCGTTCGCGTTTCGCGCCGCAGGCCACCCGACGCGGGGTCGACGACTCCTCGATGAGCATTGGCGTGGATTTCGACGCCTGCATCTTGTGCGACCGCTGCATCCGTGGATGCGATGAAATCCGCGAGAATTTTGTTTTAGGACGCATGGGTAAAGGCGAAACGACTCGGATTGCCTTCGACAATAATTTGCCGATGGGCGAATCGTCCTGCGTTTCGTGCGGCGAATGCATGGTCTCCTGCCCGACGGGGGCGCTGACGAATAAAGTCATAAACCAAACCGCGATCGCCGCTCCCGGCTCCGAGCCGGTCAGCTTGCAGGAGCTGAACGAGCTTCCGTTTTTTGAAGGGGTGTCCGGAACATTTCTCAGTCTGAACCGCAACGCTGTGGTGCGCCGACGCTTCAAGCGCGGCGACGTAATCTGTCGCGAAGGGGAATACGGCTCGACCGCATTTTATATTCTGGATGGCGAAGCGCGGGTCTCGATCGCCAGCCCCATCGCCCACGTGAAAACAAAGGGCGCGGTGAAACGATTTCTCGGCAAGCTTTCCAGCCGCCTGACGCAGCGCCAAAATGACGTTCGCGACGACGAGACCGGCCAGCACTGGATTCACATCGATGCGCCGATGGATTTGAGCTATGAAAATCCGGTAGCGACATTGAAGGCCGGCGACCTGTTCGGCGAAATGACCTGCATGAGCCTGTATCCGCGTTCGGCCACGGTTCGCGCAGAATCAGATTGCACCGTGCTCGAACTGCTGCGCAACGTACTGGATATCATGCAGCGCAACAAGAATTTTCGGGCGCAACTCGATCGCTCCTACCGGCAGCGCGCGCTCGACAGCCATTTGCGCGCCGTTCCCATTTTTGCAGGATTGACCGACGAATTTATCGAAGGACTTCGCGAAAAGGTGGAACTGTTGCGGTTTTCGCCGGGCCAGGTGATTTGCCGGCAGGGTGACCACGCGGACAGTTTCTTCCTCGTGCGTATCGGATTTGTGAAGGTTTCGCAAACGCATCTCGGTGGCGATATGGTCCTCGCTTACCTTTCGCGCGGCGATTATTTCGGCGAGACCGGGTTGCTCAAGGGCGATGTGCGCACGGCCACCTGCTCCGCGCTCGATCATGTGGAAGTTGTACGAATTAGCGCTGCGGATTTCGCCGAGATGAACCGGCAGTTTCCCGAAGTGCGCCATCAGCTTGAACTGGTCGACCGCGAGCGGACGCAAATGAATCGCGAGCGATTAACGGCCCTTTCGAGCACGCCGCTCGACAGCTTCCTGAAACAAGGGTTGATGGAAGCGCAGAGTTTGCTGCTGCTCGATCTGGATAGCTGCACGCGGTGCGACGCGTGCGTGCGTGCCTGCGCCGACGCGCATGACGGTGTGACCCGACTGGTGCGCGAGGGACTGCGCTTCGATCACTATCTGGTCGCGACCTCGTGCCGCCAGTGCCTGGACCCACTATGTATGGTCGGTTGCCCCGTCGGCTCGATTCGCCGGCGCAATTCATTGGAAGTGATTATTGAAGACTGGTGCATCGGCTGCGGGTTGTGCGCCGACAATTGCCCGTACGGCAACATAAATATGCATCCGTTTGATGTTTTTGCCGACGTGCCGGGATCTCCGGGCCAGAAAAAAGCCATGGTCAAACAGAAAGCGACGTCCTGCGATCTGTGTTCGGAATTCGCGGAACCCAGTTGCGTTTACGCGTGCCCGCACGACGCCGCTCACCGCGTGAACCCGCGGCAATTTTTTGCCGGACTGCTGCAGCAGTCGTCGGACAAATCTCCAAAGGATTAATTGTTTCCGGGCAGGATGCCGGGATTCGAGCGCACTTGCGAATTGATGCCACACACCGGAAATGGCTGATCGCTTCGCTGATCATTTTGGGCGTGTCCACGTTCGTGTATATCGCTTACGCGGCGAGTTCGCCCGCTGGGCCCAGTGGCGGGTCCGCTACCGGCCTGACTTTCGGAATCGTCGGGTTCGCCTTCATGATCTTCGCGGGCTTGCTGGCCGGGCGAAAGAAAGTGGCCATCTGGCGTCTGGGTCGCGCCCAAACCTGGCTGCGCGGGCATCTGTGGCTGGGCTTGCTCAGCCTGCCAATGATTTTTTTTCACGCTGGTTTTCAGTTTGGTGGCGTGCTGACCAGAGTACTCATGATCTTGCTCATTACAGTAGTGGCGAGCGGCCTGTTCGGGGCAGCTTTGCAGCACTACATGCCCCGCATGATGACCTCCGAAGTTCCCATGGAGACAATTTTCGAGCAAATCGATCACGTGCGAGACCAGTTGGTAACGGAAGCCGACGCGCTGGTGGACGGGGTCTGTGGAGCCACACAGACCGAGCAGGTTGCGCTTTCCGGCGGAGGCGCCATAGCGCTCGCCACGCCCGCTCCGGCTGCGGTCCTGCCCTTGCGCGATTTCTATACCCGGCAGTTGCGGCCGTTTCTGCTCCACGATCATCGGCGCCGTCAGACACTAGCGGCGCGTGCTGATTCGGCAAGATTATTCGAAGGATTGCGCACCGTGCTGCCCAGCGACGCCCACGACGCTACCCGCAAGCTGGAAGAGATTTGCGAGGAAGAGCGGCAACTGCGCCGGCAAGTGCGGATGCATCATTGGCAGCATGGCTGGCTGTTGCTGCACGTTCCGCTGTCGCTGGCGTTGCTGTTGCTCGGATGCGTTCACGCGATCATGGCCTTGCGATACTAAAAAATAGAAGCGAGTCATCGTGGCTCGAACCAAGCTCACCACTAAAAAACTCGCGCAGCGCATCGACTTAAGCTATTTCAAGCGCCCGCATCCATTCCGGCGCCTGCGCTTAATTTTGTCCGTGGCGGCGCCGCTGGCGGCGATTTTGTGGCTCGGCTGGTATGCGTTCACGCGCGACAATCATGTGTACAGCGGCGGCGGAGTTTCCACCGCGCACGCCATTCTTTCCACCGAATGCAACGCCTGCCATGTGAAGCAAGCCGGCTCATTCAGCGCCAAGGCCAGCAACCAGGGCTGCGAATCTTGCCACGACGGGCCGATCCATCATGCCGATCAACTCTTCACGCCGAATTGCGCGAATTGTCACGAAGAGCATCGCGGGCATTCGCTGCTGGCCGCAACTTCGAATATCAGTTGCACGCAGTGTCATGCCAACTTGCACACTGCCGGCGCCGCTACGCGTTTCGCGCAGAGCGTGACGCGCTTTGACGGCGACCATCCGGAATTCGCCGCGTTGCGGCTGGGAAGCAGCGATCCCGGGACCATCAAGTTCAATCACGCGGTGCATTTGAAGCACAATCTTCGCGGACCTTCTGGTCTGGTGGATCTCGATTGTCAGGATTGCCATCGACCCGCGGTCGCGAATTCAGCGCTCAAATACGGAGCGCCGGCTAGTCCAGAAACCGATAGCGCGCCTCTCTCGGCCCATCAACCAGCTATTGCTGAAAAATCGTTGCCACCTTCGATGGACTATCGCCGCGCGTACATGTCTCCCATCGCGTACGCCAAACATTGTGTCGCGTGCCACGGCCTGCAATTCGATCCGCACTTTCAGGAAAGCGTGCCGCACGACACGCCAGAAGTTATCCATGCTTTCCTGATGAAGAAATTTCAAGACTACATTCCGTCGCACCCGTCCGAGCTTCGAGTGGCTGCGCCCGTCCCCGAGCGCGATTTGCCGCAAAAGCCCCTTCCGATTGCCTTTCGCATTCTTAGTCAACAGCAGTGGGTGGATCTCAAGGTCGCCGAATCCGAACAGCTGCTGTGGCGGAAAACGTGCGCGCAGTGTCACGCGCTGAGTTTCGCGAAGCAGTCGCCTTTCCCACTTGTGGCGTACTCGAATATCACGAAGCGCTGGTTTCAACATGCGGTGTTCGACCACGACACTCACAAACTACTGAAATGCGTGGAGTGTCATTCGCAAGCCACGACCAGCCGGGACACGTCCGACGTTTTGATTCCGGGGATTAAAACCTGCCAGAACTGCCATCACGCGGGCAGCAACTCGGCCGAGTCGCGCTGCTTCGAATGCCACACCTACCACGACTGGGCGAATGCGAAAGAAGTGCGAGGATCGTTCGTTTTGTCCCGGCTTGGCCGAGGAAACTGACTCGAAGCTCTAACGGAATATTCAGCGAAAAGCTCTTCGCCGTGGCCACTATTTCGTTTTCATCACGTACACGCCGTCCCATTCACCTTCCGGCGCATTTTCCGAGAATTCAATGGCGCGTTCCAGGAAGATTTGGGTCGGCCCATCGTCCGGAAACTGAGCGAGCACCTCAGCGAACAACTCAGCGGCGCGGTTCCAGTTCTGCTGGCGATATTCCTGCATGGCGCCGTCGAAGCCGTTCAGTAACGATTGATGCAGCACCCGGTTGTCTTCTACGTCCATCAGTTCGTAAATATTGACTGGTAGAGTTTTACCTTTGACGCGGATTTTATCGAGTTCGCGGCAGACGAACTGGCTGGCTACGTGGCGATAAGTCGCCTCACTGATGATCAACTGCACGTGATATTCCTTGGTGATCCCTTCCAGGCGCGACGCCAAATTCACGTTGTCGCCCATTACAGTCCAGGAGCGTCGCCGCTCAGAACCCATATTGCCCACGTTGACCAGCCCGGTATTTAAACCGATTCCGATGCCGATCGGTGGACGTCCTGCTCGTTGTAATTTTTGGTTCAGCTCGGCCAGGCCGCTGACCATTTGTAGCGCGCAGGAGCAACTGAGAAAGGCGTGATCTTCCTGCGGAACCGGCGATCCCCAGAAGGCCATGATCGCGTCCCCGATGAATTTGTCCAGCGTGCCATTCGTCGCGAAAAGGATCTCGGTCATCTGGCCAAAATATTCGTTGAGGAGTTGAACCAGCTCATTCGGAGTTAATTTTTCGGAGATGGTGGTGAAACCGCGAATGTCGCTGAACAGAATGGTCAGCTCCTTCATTTCGCCGCCCATGCTCAGGTACTTTTCCGGATCCTTTTCCATCAGCTCGATCACGCCGGGCGCCAGGTACTGTGAGAAGGTTTTGCGAACTTTCCGCTTCTCGCTCTCTTCGCGGACCATGCGCACGCTGGTGATGCCCACATAGTTCGCCGCCAGGGTGGCGGCGGGAATCACAAAACTCAGCCACTGACCTTTGCTCGCAAAGCTGAAGTAAACGAACCATCCGAAGGCCAGCAGGGTAACGATCACCAGGATTGTGGAATACAGCGGCGTGATCCGGCTGAACAAGAATCCGAACACCACCCCAAACAACAGAATGAATCCGATGTCGATCATTTCTTCGTGGGGACCGCGCTGCAAGAATCCGCGGCCTTTTTCCTGGCTGTGCAGCAGGTTATCGATGATATTCGCGTGAACTTCCACTCCCATATAGAGCGTGTTTTGGCCCTGAAATGGAGTGGTTCGAATATCGCCGATTCCGACCGCCGTGGCTCCGACCAATACGATTTTGTCGCGGAAAGTGTTGGGTGGCAGAGCTCCGCTCATGACGTCCCACATCGAATATTGCGAGTAGGTGCGGTAGGGACCGGTGTAGTTGATGAGGGTGCTACCGTCGAGGACATGATTGACGATGTGCGATCCCAACTCAATGTGATCCAGGCCATTGGGTGAGATGTAGGCGACGACCTGCTGATCCGGAATTTTCTCGTATAGCCGCACAACCTCGACCGCGAGCGAAGGATAAAAATCCTGCTCCTTATAGCGCACTACCAGCAAACCGTGGCGCAGCGTGTCGTCGGAATCCGGATGGATATCGATGAATCCATACGATGCCGCGGCGTCCGCGAGTTTTGCGATATTCGCTTCCACGCCCTGGGCCACCGTCCCAACTTTTTTCCACGCCCAGTCGATGTCCGCCTTCTCGCCCTCTTTGAGCTTAAAGCCCACTGGCGATACCTGTGGAAAAGCGTGCGCCCAGATAATGTTGAGATAATCCTCCGATACTTTCGCATTCGCCGATTGGGCGCGCTGCTGATCCAGAAAGATATGCCCGAGCAAGACGTTTCCACCGTTCTTCATCGCCGACGCAAACCGCGCATCCTGATCGCTGGCTGCTTCCAGTTCGTTGATTTGGGTCAGCACTGCAGGCGGCGCAATCGAAGTGACGTCAGTTCGCAATTTATCCAACGCTTCCGTGGCGGAATTACTTTCGGGCACCGGAAAGGTGGCGTCAAAGGCGATGACCCGCGCTCCGCCCGCGTTCAATTCATTCACCAGTTTGGCGTAGGCTTTTCGGGGAAGGGGAAACGAACCGACCTGCTGTAGGGTCTTTTCGTCAATTCCGACGACAACAATACGATTGTCGTGCAGCCGCACCCCGCGCGTTTCGAAACGCAGGTCCAGCGAGCTTTCTTCGATGCTCTGCAGGAAGACGAAGCCGGCGCGCCTGCTGCTTTCCAACCCGGAAAATAAGAAAACCACCAGTCCGGTCAAGGTGACCAGAATGGCCACCTCCAGATCGAGATGACGAAGAGCGAAACGGCCCAGCCCATCGAGCCAGCGCGACGATCGCTGTGGCGGCGAGGTCATATTCGAGCAGATTAGACTCCGCGGTGACGCGGTTGTCTAGGGATTAGGATTCGTCGTGACGCGCTTGCCGCCACCGCCGCCTGACTGCGAAAGCCCAATACCCAGCCCCAAACCGACGGCTACGGCGGTACCCACCAGCACCCAACGCAACGTGTGTCCATGCCGCGCTACGGTGGTTCCGTTATCGCTACCGGCGCCGACGGGTATGTCGGTCGACGAGAGGCTGGCCTGCAGCACATCCGGCGGCGTGCTGGAAGATTGAAAACCGGACGGCGGAATCTCGGAAGTGATTTCCACCATTTGTCCCGCGCTTACCGCGATCGAGTTCGTTCCGGCGTTGGCCTGCCCGGAATTGTTCATGGCCTTCGCGTTTCCCAGCGGCGATACCGTGACCTGGCCCTGGTAACAAATGACCGTCGTTTTGTTGGCGGCGTAACCCACGTAGAAATCGGTCCCGATCACGCCGATCACGGCGTTGGGAGTCTTCATTTCGAATTTTCCACCGGGGCGGGTGATCTTCACCACTTGGCTGCGCACTTTGCCAAAATCCATTTCGAGGGACGTCTGTTGCGCCGCGCTGTCGTGCTGCACGATGCGCAGTTCGCTGTCGGAGCCGACGCTCAGGATCGACCCATCTTTCAATCCGGCGCGGAGGCGCCCGGTGTGCTCGGTCTGCAACAGGTCATTCCAATTCAAATCTTCTTTGGCTTTGGCCGCTTTGGAATTCAGCGTGGCCGCGGGAATCATGGCGGTGATCTGTCCCGCCGGTTGGGTGCCGCCGGTTTGCGGCATCGCGGGCAAACAAACGAGCAACGAACACAATAGAACGACAATGGGCCGCTTGAGATTCGTCATGCGGGACTCCTTTTGATTTTGTACCTGAGATGGTTTGAAGCGATTTTGACACAGGAACGCGCGCCGTCAATTATTCACGGAGTGAACTGCACCAATCTGGTTACTAGCACGCACCAGCGCGTCGCAATCAGAATCTAAGCGCTGGCTTCGGCGAGCGGAAGCCAAACTTCGAAGCAAGTTTTGCCGGGGGCGGAGTTGACTTGGATATTTCCTCGATGTTTTTTTACGATGCGCTGGACGGTGTCGAGGCCGAGACCGGTGCCCTGTCCGACGCCCTTGGTGGTGAAAAACGGTTCGAAGATATGGGCGCCGACGTCCGCTGGAATTCCCGGACCGTTGTCGATGATCTCGACCACGACCCACTCGTCATCGCGATACGTGCGGATTTTCAGTTTGCCTTCGCCATTCATGGCGTCGATCGCATTGTCGATGAGGTTGGTCCAAACCTGGTTGAGCTCGCTGCCGAATGAATTCACCAGCAGCGGAATCTTCTGATAGTCGCGCTCGACGGTGACGCCGTGTTTCAGCTTGTGATTCAGGATGGTGAGCGTCGTCTCCAGGCTTTTCACGATGTCGACATTCTGCAGCGGCGTCTGGTCCATATACGTATATTCTTTGATGGCCCGGACCAAATCCGAAATGCGCGACGTGCCGCTTTCGATTTCATTCAAGAGCGTCGCGATTTCCACCGAAGCAGCGATCCGGACCAACGCAGCGCGCGCGGTCTCGGGTTCCAAATTCGCGAAAAGCGATTCAAGCGCCTCCGGTTTCACGTTCTTACGCGCCAGGTCGGCCGCCATTTGCCACAAGTCGTTTTGGCCGTGACTGCGAAGCAGGGAATCGATCTGTTCTTCCAGATCGCTCAGAGCCAGCGGATCTGGCGGCGGGTCGTCACTCTGCACAAACGCTGTTTCGAGTTTTTCGATTTCCGCTCGCTGCGCGGCGGTAAGGTCGCGGCTGCCTAGTTCGTGACTGGCATCGCGAATCTTGGTCAGCACATCGCGCAACTGACTGGTGGCGCGTTTCGCCGCGGAGGCCGGATTATTGAGTTCATGCGCCAATCCGGCCGAAAGCTTTCCCAACGATGCCAAGCGGTCTCGTTGCTGCTCTCTGCGCGTCGTTTCGCGAATTCGGTCGGACATCAAACCGACCAGGCGCTGGGCCAACTCCGGCATTTTCTGGACCAGCTCAGGGAATTGCGCCGAGGCGAAGCGCAGAGCTTTCGCGTCGGTGAGTGCTTTTACGCCGACTGTAAATTGCTTCATTCTCGAAAAAGGCAAGACGCCAGTAACGCTGCCCGGCTGCATCGGAATTACCACGGTTTCACCGCCGATTTCCCCGCGCGCCTGCAGCTGTCCTTCCAGAATGACGTACATCGCATCGGCCGGATCGTCCTGGCGAAAAGCCGTCTCGCCGGCCTTTAAATTCATTTCATTCGTGTGGCTGATGAACCACGTGATTTGATCTTCGGGCAGATCGACGAAGGCGGGGACCTTGAGCAGAGCGGAGTTTTCGACCATTTAGACTTTGCTCAGATATTGGTGAATGAATTGGACCGCGACCGAGCCTTCACCGACGCCCGAAGCCACTCTTTTTACCGAGCCGTGGCGTACGTCACCCACCGCGAAAAGCCCGGGAAGATTGGTTTCGAGCAAGTATGGATCGCGATCGAGCGTCCAACCTTTGGGGTGCTGGCCGTCGCGTATCAGATCGGGTCCGGTCAGGATAAAACCGTGATCGTCGCGCTCGACGATTCCGGAAAGCCAGTCCGTTCGCGGCGAGGCGCCAATGAAAATGAACATGGAGGTCGCGCGCACGCGTTCAACCTTGTTACTGTCCGAACAGAGGAACGAAATCTCTTCGAGATGGGTCGCACCATGCGCTTCGGAAACGCTGGCGTTCGGCCAGACCTGAATGTTCGGCCGCTCTTTGATCTGGTCGATCAGGTATTGCGACATGGTGCTCGAAAGCGACTGGCCGCGAACCACAATGACTACGCGCTCGGCATACTTGGCGAAGTTCATCGCCGCCTGCCCCGCGGAATTGGCGCCGCCAATCACGTAGACAATTTCACCCTGGCACGACAATGCTTCGGTAGCGCCGCCACCGTAGTAAATTCCCGCGCCTTGCAGGCGATCGACTCCGGGCGCCGCGAGGCGCCGCCATTGCACGCCCGTCGCGATCATCAGCGCGTGGCAGGAAATTTCATTTCCGTCCGCCAATTTAATTATGCGATACGGACCTTCTGCGCGAACGCTCACCGCTTCCTGCGGCGACAAGATTTCCACGCCGAACCGTTGCGCCTGGACCACTGCGCGGCGCGCGAGATCGCCGCCGCTCAATCCCATTGGGAATCCCAGATAATTTTCGATGCGCGAACTCATTCCGGCCTGGCCGCCGGGAGCTTCGCGTTCAATCATCACGGTGTGCAAGCCCTCGGAGGCACCATACACGGCTGCCGCGAGTCCCGCCGGGCCGCCGCCTACGATCGCCAAATCGTAGAAATTCGTCTGCGCCCGCGTCTTCAAACCAACGCGCTGCGCGACGTCCGCCGGTACGCTCTCGAGCAGTTTGGTCCCATCCGGAAAAAGTACGACAGGCAAGCTCGAAGCCTCTGGACCAAGTACCTCGAGCAGACGTTTCGTTTCTGGATCATTGGCAGAGGATTCGACATCGATCCACTGATAGGGAACACGATTGCGCGCCAGGAAATCGCGAAGTTCATAGGACTTGGGAGACCAGCGCGTTCCCAAAACCCGGATGCCCTCGAACACGGGCCGATACGAAGCTCGCCAGTCATCGAGCAGATCATCCAACTGGGGATAGAGATGCTCGCTCGGCGGATCCCAAGGTTTCAAGAAGAAATAATTGATGCTCGCTTGATTGATCGCTCCAATCGCAGCATTAGTGTCGGCATACGCAGTGAGCAGGGCCCGTTTGGCTTCGGGAAAAATGTGCATCGCTTCTTGCAGAAACGCGACGCCGTCCATGTGCGGCATGCGTTGATCGGCCACCAACAAGGCCACGCTGTCGTTGCGCAGCTTCAGCTGCTTCAAAAGCGTAAGCGCGCCTTCGGGAGAATCGCTGCCAATGACGCGGAACTCCGCGCCATATTTGGTGCGCAAGTCGCGTTCGATCGCACGGAGTACGTCGGGGTCGTCGTCAACACTGAGTAAGATCGGTTTGGCCATGGTCTGATGGTCTTTGATGCAACAACAGTATTCGACGATTTAGCGATTTCAACAAGTCGTCGTTATCCTCGCAGAACTGAGTATGCTTCGGCCTTAGACCGCCTGTAATCATGCCAATCCGTCGTGGATCGAGTACCTTCATGCTCGCAACTCTCCTGAAACCGTTCCTTGCATGGCACGCATCTCAGCGTCTTTAGGTATACGGTATGGCCCCACGCCTAACATTTAGGTTAGGCTTGACAAGCGAGTGGCGCGGGGGATAGAAATCGAAAGTCCGCCGATTGATGAGCTGGTTAAGGAGACGTTCTTGACCGAGACTTCCCGCAGGGACTTTTTCAAGATTGCCGCCGTCGGCGGAGCCGCCGCCACCGTTTTCGGATTCGACCTCCAGCCCGCTTACGCCCAGCTAAAGGAATTAAAGATTGCGCGCGCTGCCGAGACCCGGTCCACCTGCCCGTACTGTGCCGTAGGGTGCGGCGTGCTCATCTATACCTTGGGCGACAAGGCCAAGAACGTCACGCCCCAAGTGATTCACGTCGAAGGCGATCCCGACCATCCTACCAATCGCGGAACATTGTGTCCCAAGGGCTCTTCGCTCGAGCAGGATATGCTCAACCCGCGCCGGCTGACCAAGCCGCAGGTGCGGCGACCCGGCGCGACCGCCTGGGAAGATATTTCCTGGGATGCGGCGCTGAGTGAAATCGCGGTCTGGACCAAGAAAACCCGCGACGCTTCTTTTGTAACCAAAGATGCCGCCGGCCACACCGTGAACCGCTGCGAAGGGATTTCGTTCATCGGCGGCTGCACCGACACCAACGAATTCAACTATTTGGTAGTGAAAGCAATGAGGAGCTTAGGCTTGGTGTATTTAGAAAACCAAGCCAGAGTTTGACACGGCCCCACGGTCTCAAGTTTGGGACCAACATTCGGACGCGGGGCGATGACGAACGGCTGGATCGACATCAAGAACACCGACATGATGTTGATCATGGGCGGCAATCCGGCTGAAAACCATCCTTGCGGTTTCAAGTGGGCGATGGAGGCCAAGCGGAATCGCAACGCCAAACTGATTTCCGTTGACCCCCGTTTCACCCGCACTTCCGCCACCGCCGACCTTTTCGTCCAGATTCGCGCCGGCTCCGATATTGCGTTCCTCGGTGGCCTGATTCGCTACGCGATCGAAAATAATCGGATCGCGAGGGAATATCTGGTCAACTACACCAACGCTGCGTTCATCGTGAAAGAGGGTTTTAAGCTGCCGGACGACGGGCTGTACTCAGGCTTCGACGCCGCCACCGGAACCTACGACAAATCCACCTGGAATTATCAGGAAGGTGGAGACCTCAGCGGGCATATCGACTCGGCAGTCAACTCGTCGCATCCAGCCGGCGCGGCCCCTGTGCATCCCAACGCAGCTGCGCAGGGTGCGGTTGCGGCAAATTCCGGCCACGCTCCTGAACCCACCCCAGAAAAATCAGCTGCACCAGCGCCGCCCGCCCTTCCCCTCAACACCGCCTATGATCTGACGTTGCAGCACCCCCGCTGCGTTTTCCAATTGATGAAGCAGCAGTATTCGCGCTACACGCCGGAACTGGTCGAACGCATCACCGGCATTCCCAAGGATCAGTACCTCAAGGCCGTCGACATGTTCACCTCCGTCCGCAAGGATGGCGACATGAAGAAGGTCGCTACTATTATCTACGCCGTGGGCTGGACGCAACACACCTTCGGTACGCAAATTATTCGCACCGCGGCGATGATTCAACTTTTGTTGGGCAACATCGGCCGGGCTGGCGGCGGCGTGAATGCCCTGCGCGGCCATTCCAATATTCAAGGCGCCACCGATATGGCTGGCCTGTTCGACAGTTTGCCGGGCTACCTTAAGACTCCGACGCCGACGGATCCGGATGTAACCTCGTATCTAAAACGAGTTACGCCCACCGCCTCTAAACCCACCCCGTGGGATTCGATGAATTATTACCAGAACACTCCGAAGTTTTTCGTGTCGCTGATGAAGGCGATGTACGGCGACGCGGCCACCAAAGAAAACGGATTTGCCTTCGACTACTTGCCCAAGGCCGGCCAGGACTGCTCCTGGACGCATATCTGGGAAGACATGTACAACGGCAAGATCAAGGGAATGATGGCGTTCGGCATGAACGGAGTGATGATCGGCCCGGACACCAACAAAAACATCAACGCACTGAAGAAGGCCGATTGGCTGGTAGTTGGCGAAATTTATGAGGACGAGACCAGCGACTTTTGGAGAGCGCCGGGCATAACCAAGGACGAGCAAAAAACGATCAACACCACGATTTACCGTTTGCCCTGCGCCGGTTTCGCGGAAAAAGATGGAAGCATGACCAACTCTGCCCGCTGGGTCACTTGGAAATATGCGGCGGTGCCGCCTCCAGGTCAGGCGCGTCTCGATCAGGATATCGTCGCGCAGATTTTTCTGCGCGTACGCGACCTGTATAAGAAAGAAGGCGGAGCCTTTCCGGATCCGATCTTGAATTTGAGTTGGGCCTACGCCGACGCGGCGCATCCTCCGCTGACCCAAGTCGCCATGGAACTGAATGGCAAGGCGCTCGCGGATCTGACCGATCCCGTCACCGGCCAAGTGATCAAGGCGGGCCAGCAGATTCCGGGTTTTGCCTGGCTGAAAGACGACGGCACCACCATGTGCGGCAACTGGATCTATTCGGGAATGTGGACCGAGGCCGGTGCGGCCTGCCAGAGACGTGGAACCGAAGATCCGTCCGGCATGGGCGTGTTCCCGAACTGGGCCTGGTCGTGGCCCGCGAATCGGCGCGTCCTTTACAATCGCGCTTCTTGCGACCTAGCCGGTAAGCCCTGGGACTCCACCCGCAAGCAAGTGTGGTGGAACGAAGCCGCCGGAAAATGGGTCGGCAACGATGTGCCGGATTTCAAGCCCGACTCCCATCCCAAAGATCACATGGGACCCTTCATTATGAACCCCGAAGGCATCGGCCGCCTTTTCGCACCGATTGGCGTTCTCGCCGATGGGCCGTTCCCGGAACACTACGAACCGATCGAGAGTCCGACCAAAAATCTGTTCCACCCGAACCAATCGAATAATCCGCTGGTGAAAAAATTCAAATCGCCCTACGACAAGTTTGGGACGCCGGAAGAGTACAGCATTATCTGCACCACCTATCGGCTCACCGAGCATTATCACTACTGGACGAAGAATAACCCGATGAACGTGCAGTTGATTCCGGAGCCGTTCATCGAAATTCCGGTGGAACTGGCGGACGAAAAGGGAATTCGCGGCACGGATCTGATCAACGTGATCAGCGCGCGTGGCACCTATACCGCCAAGGCCTTCGTGACCCGACGGCTGAAACCGATGATGATCGACGGCAAGAAGGTCTACCAGATTGGCCTGCCGATTCATCAGGGTTTCCGCGGCATCCAGGAAGATAAAGACCGCGACGCGCGCACTCCGGCAAATTTGCTGACGCCCGCCGTCACCGACCCGAACGCCCACACCCCTGAATCCAAGGGGTTTCTCGTGAAGGTTGAAAAGGCCTAGGGAGCGAACGATGAGCCAGGCGGCAACTGAAATCGTCAGAATCTCCGGCCACGCTGGCTCGGTTGCCGGCGCGGGCGTGAACCGCGAATTCCAAGTCTGCAAACTGGTCGACACCACCACCTGCATCGGCTGCAAAGCGTGCGAAGTAGCCTGCCTGGAATGGAACGGCTACACCTTCAGCGAAACTAAGTTCGCCAATAGTTACCAGACCATGCCCAACACGGAATGGAATTATTGGAACCTGATCCGTTTCAACGAGCACGAGCGTGAAGACGGCACCATGATGCTACTGATGCGCAAAGATCAATGCATGCACTGCGAAGAGCCGGGCTGCTTGATTTCGTGCCCCTCAGACGGCGCCATAGTCCAGTACGCCAACGGAATTGTCGATTTTCAGGAAGAGCACTGCATTGGCTGTGGTTACTGCGTCACCGGTTGTCCCTTCAACATTCCGAAATTCAGTCCCACTGCCAAGAAAGTTTTCAAATGCACACTGTGCAACGATCGGGTGTCCCAGGGCCTCGAACCGGCGTGCATCAAAGCTTGTCCCACGGGCTGCCTCCATTTCGGAACGAAACTGGAAATGAAAGAACTGGCCGAAACGCGCGCGGAACAGTTGCGCGATGTTTCCGGTTATCCCGACGCCGGCGTTTACGATCCGGCTGGAGTGAAGGGAACGCACGTTATCTACGTCCTGCACGATGCGAAGAATCCCGAACTGTACGGTGGCTTGCCCAAAGACCCGCATGTCCCCTGGACCGTTCGCCTCTGGAAGGGCCCGCTGAAGTGGTTGGGTAATGTCGCGATCGTGGGCGGCATCCTGGGCATGGCCTTCCACTACATGCGTTTCGGCCCGAAGAAAGAAGAGCCGATTCCTCCCAGCGATCGCAGCCCGGATCCCAAAGATCGGAGAGCAGCATGAGCCCCACCGACACGATCAAGCGGGCGCAAACCACGGACGCCTACGACCAAGAGCTAATTCCGCGCTATTCCATGCTGGAGCGCGCCAATCACTGGTTCGGGGCCTTTACCTACATCTTCTGCCTCGCCACCGGTCTTGCTTTCTGGACGCCTTATCTTTTCTGGCTGGCGACCATGGTCGGCGGCGGCCCGACCGCGCGATTCTGGCATCCGATCATTGGTTTGCTTTTCACCGCCTCGCTGTTCTGGACTTTTGCAGAGTGGCGGCGGGACATGGCGATCGACAACGACGATCGCGTTTGGGTCGACCGCATTCAGTTCTACATTCAAAATGATGACGACAAGCTCCCTCCCGTGGGCCGCTTCAACTGGGGGCAGAAGCTATTCTTCTGGGGCATGATCTACAGCATCATCCTCTTGCTGCTCTCCGGCGTGGTGCTGTGGTTTACCGAATCGCTCCCCTGGAGCTGGCACATTTTGCGTTACATCGCCATTCTCGTTCATGCCAGTGTGGCCTTGATCACCATTGGCCTTTTCCTGATTCATGTATACATGAGCACCTTTCTGGAACAAGGCAGCCTGGGTTCGATGATTCAAGGCACCGTCACCCGCGCGTGGGCTTGGACCTTTCATCGCAAGTGGTATGACCAAGTGACCGGACGATCTCCACGCAAGGAATGATTCCGGCCAAGTGGGACCGGCGCATCCGCCGCGCGAACGAACTAGCATCTACCTATGCTTTCGCCGTCCAAGGCCTCAATTTCTACTCCCGCGTCGCCACCTTTCAAAAAAGTTTCTATGCGGAAATCGACAAAGCGCTCGGGGCTTCACCTAAGAGTTCAGCTGAGCGCCCCGTGCGCGACGAATTGGATCTTTTCTTGCTCCTTCCGAACCTCTCGCCTTTTCTATCCTTAATCCAGCAGGCCGCGCCCCCACAGCTCGCCCAAGCAGCTTCGGCGCTGGCGCAAAAAGGCTCGGCCGCCTGGCAACGGACCATCGAAAATTTCTGGCATGGAGATGCGGAACTTGACCTAAATGCTCAGCCCGCGGATGGACAGTTTGGTGTCGATCCGGCTGGAGAAAATGCCTCCGACTCCGCTTTGGCTTGGATTTTCCTCCAACCTTACGCCGAGTATCTAGCCGACCACCGCGAGCCCCTGCAGATCGATGGAACTCCTTCGACCTGCCCGCTATGCGGTGCTAAGCCTGTTGCCGGCGTTTTGCGCAGTGAAGGTGATGGGGCGAGGAAGTCGCTGGTGTGCATGCTGTGCGCCCACGAATGGAATTTTCGGCGAGTGGTTTGCCCTTCTTGTGGCGAAGAACGGGAACCGCAGATGGCGTTCTATTCCGCGCCAGAAATCGCGCACGTTCGCGTCGACGTCTGCGATACCTGCCATACCTATCTCAAGTCGATTGACCTGACCAAGACCGGCCTAGCCGTTCCGGTGGTGGACGAATTGGCCACCATTCCCTTGGATCTCTGGGCCCGCGAGCACGGTTACCACAAGCTTCAGATCAACATCCTCGGAGTGTAAGGCGCCGCTATTCCGCGTGCTCGCCGCGACGTGCGTCATCCAGCATGGCCAAATCCAGCTCAGCGCTTCTTCTTTTTTTTCTTGGGCGCGCCATCGAGTGCGAGTTCGTCCGCCCCGTCGATCTTGTGCCGCTCGAGTTCGGCGAGCAGGCCCGCGTCGGTCAAATCGAGGATGTGTGAGTGTTTCCAGTCATGGCGCACGATTTTGGTCATGCGATCCACGACCGCCTCGTCGCGGACGTCGATCGCCAGTTCGCGGCGGCTGTCAAAACTTCCCGGCGCTAGATTGATTGAACCCACGACTACGCGGCTTTGGTCGATCAGCAGCATTTTCGCGTGAAGCTTCAAATGCTTGAGTTTGTGCACTTTGATTCCCACGTCGTCCATGGTCCGCAGGCCGCCGACTCCTTCGGTGAGTTTTTCCTTTTGCAGTTTATGCGGTGGCCGAGCCATGACGTGAACTTTCACGCCGCGCATAGCCGCGCGGACCAGGCGCTCGATAATCACCGCATCCTGATATCGTTCGTTCTGGATGAAAATAGTGTGGCGCGCGTCGTCAATTGCCTGGGCGATTCGTTCGCGGCCGTTACCGGTGCACCAGATCAGATGCGCATCTTCGCCGGCGTCGAAGTTCTTGCGCTTCCAATCCGCTTCGAAGCACTCGATGATTTCCTGCACCTCATGCTTGTGCGAGGTGACGATGGCGTAGTCGCGCGTTACAGTGAGATTTTTCGTCTCCCAGTTCAACGACTTCACGAAGGCGCTCTCATCGTCCACTACCATCGATTTCTCGTGAGTCATGCCGAACGCGGGATTGCTGTCGATCACATCTACGCCCGCGGCCATCAACAGTTTCCGCGAGTGCTGATTTTCGGCTTTTCCGCTCCGCCGGCTGGGATTCAACATGATCCGGACCTTGACGCCGCGGCGTTTGGCCGCAATGACCGCCTTGAGCAGCGCCGGGTCCGAAAAAACAAACATTTTTACCCGCAGCGATTTCTTCGCAGCATCAATGGCGTCGACGATCGGTTGCGCGGAGTCATCCGGCAAAACAATTAAAGAGCGGTGTGACATATCTTCTCCCCAATGGTGCTCACCAAAGTTTGCACGGATAAGAGCTGAATACCAGCGGTAGCGGTACGCCTGCTAAAGGCAGGTCGTTACGAAACGGCGTCCTTGGTCGATGCCGCGAATTGTACATGATAGAGGTCAGCGTACACGCCGCCAAGCTTCATCAGCTCGTCATGCGTGCCTTGTTCCGCAACAACTCCCTCTTTCAACACCAGAATCTTGTCGGAATCGCGGATGGTGCTCAGCCGATGCGCGATGGTGATGACCGTGCGCCCCTTCATCAACTTCTCCAGCGCCCCGACGACCAGGCTCTCTGACTCCGTATCGAGGGCCGCCGTTGGTTCGTCGAGAATCAGAATGGGATTGTTGCGGATAATCGCGCGCGCGATTCCAATCCGCTGGCGCTGGCCGCCGGAGAGCGTATCGCCACGCTCGCCGACAATGGTGTCGTATCCGTGCGGCATTCGCGCGACGAACTCATCCACATCCGCCAGTTTCGCGGCGTTCATAATTTCTTGTTCCGTGGCGCCGGCGTGGCCATAGGCGATGTTTTCTCGAATTGTTCCCTGAAACAGGACCGTTTCCTGCAGCACATAACCGATATTGTTTCGCAGCCCCTGAATCGTATAGTCGCGAATGTCTGCGCCGTCGATGCGAATCGAGCCGGCCGTCGGATCGTAGAATCGCGGAATCAAGCTGACGATCGTGGATTTGCCGCCACCGGTGGGACCGACCACGCCGACCATCTGCCCGGGTTTGATTTGAAAACTCACTTCTCGCAGCACGGGAGATTCGGCGTCATACGCGAAAGCCACCTTGTCGAAAACGATGTCTCCCGTCAGCGCCTTCGGGTCACGCGCGTCCGGACGCTCCGGCATAACGCTGTCGGCATCGAGAATGGCTTGCACGCGTTCTACACCCACAGCCGTCTGGGCGATGGAATTCGTCATCGTGGCCAGATCCTGAACCGGCTTGAAGAATTTTGTCAGGTAAGAAAGGAAAACGGTCAATGCACCCGCCGTCATGGCTCCAGCAAGAATGAGCGCGGAGCCCCGCCACAGTACAACGGCCACGCACAGCGACACGGTGACGGCTACAATTGGCGAGAGCAATGCTTTGATGCGCCGGGCTTTGAGCGCCGCGTCAACGGTCGCGCGGCTCACCTCCCCTAATTCCTCCTGTGCCAAATCCTGGCGACCGAAAGCTTTCACCACCCGCATTGATTCGAGGCCTTGTTCGACCACTGCTACGATGTTGCTTTGCTGCCGGCGTACTTCGTGGGTTGCCTTCTTTACCGCCTTCTTGAAGCGCGACACGAATAAAAGCAAAAACGGCGTGACCGCTACGGCAATCAGCGTGAAATCCCAGTTCAGCCAAAACATGATGAAAAGCATGCCGATGATCGTCAGCAGGTCGACAGCGATATCCAGCGTGGACGATGACGCGAAACTCTGGATGGTCTGGACGTCCGCGGTGATAGTGCTCAGCAGCGCGCCGCTTTGGTGCTTGTCGTAATAGCTCAGCGAAAGTTGCTGGAGATGGTGATAGGTCCGCATGCGCAGATCGTTCGCCACCCACTGGCCGACGCTCGTGGTGTAGTAATTGGCGATGTACTGAGCCAGAGCGCCTAGCGCCGCAATGATCACCGCCGCAATTGCTGCCGCCGCGGCGATTTGCATTTTGCTGGTGCCGTCGAGGATGGGATGCAGCAAATGGTCCAGCCAGGGGCGCAACTTATGCGAGCCGACTACGTTATCCAGGATAATTTTCAGCGGCCAGGGCCCGGCGACGCTCATGACCGTCTGCACGATCATGGCAAGCAGAATGACTAGCAAAGTGCCGCGGTAAGGTCGAACGAGGGTGCGAATCAAGCCAATCAATCGGGAAGGCTCCTGGCGAAAGGCTCCGGCCTCATGCTGATCTCCATAGTATGCCGAACCAAGCCGGAGACAATGCACTTCCCGAGGCAGAGTAACCGGCATTCGCCGGTAAAAATCTACACGCAGGGGGAATGGGGCGGTCCCGGGGCATGCGTTATTTTTTAATGCGTGTAAATGGTAGCTTCCACATTCATGCCCGGCCGCAACACGAAGCGTGAATCTTTATCGGGTTTGACGAAAATCTTCACTGGAATGCGCTGGATTACCTTGATGAAATTTCCGGTGGCGTTTTGCGGCGGAAGCAAGGCCTGCTGCGAACCGGTTGCGCCGGCGATGGAATCGACCGTGCCCTCGAAATCCTTGCCATAGGTATCCACATGAATGCGCGCCCGCTGTCCCGGCGCAACGTGATCCATCTGGGTTTCCTTAAAATTGGCGGTGATATAGACCTTATCCAACGGGACGATGGTGCACAGCAATTGCCCAGGCGAAACGTATTGACCGAGATCCACGGACTTTTGGGTGACCTGCCCGGTAATCGGAGCGGTAATGTGGGTGTAGGCGAGATTCAATTCCGCTTGCTGCAGGGCGGCCTTGGCGCGTTCGACAGTGGCCAGGGCCGACGCGTAGGTCGCTTCGGCGATCGGCACTTGTTGCTCCTGAGCCTTGGTCTGCATGAACTGGGACTCCGAACGCGAGAGCCGCGCCTGCGAGGACTGCGTGTTCGCGCGGGCGATGGTGACGGACTGTTGCGCCGCCGACAGTTGCTGCTGGGCGGCTTCCAATTCGCTCTTGGCTACGCGTGCCGTGGCATCCACCGCGTCGTATTGAAATTTCGAAACATCGTCGGTAGAAAGCAGCGGCGTGTATCGCTGCAGATCGCTCTGGGCGCGATCATTGGTAGCTTTTTTGGCGACGACATTGGACTCGGCGACTTGCAGATTGGCCGTTGCGGACTGCTCGAGCTGGGCCTGCGAACTGGCATAGTCGGCCGCATCGGAATTTTTCTGCGCCGCGGCTCCGTTGGTGCCGTGCGTGGTGGTTTGACGGGTCAAACCAATTTGCAGCTTCGCGGAATTGGCCTGGGCTTCCGCGAAATCCAGGTTGGCCTTGGCTTGATCTACTTCGGCCTGATAGGTGCGGGGATCTACTTGTACCAGCAAATCGCCTTCCTGCACCGGCGTATTGTCATTGATGAAAAGTTGCACGGCGTAACCGGGAACCTGCGGCGCGATGGCGGTGATATGAGCATCGACTTGCGCGTCGTCAGTGGTGACGCGGCCCGAAAAGTAATAAAGCACCACTAGAATCAAAATCAGAAGAACGATGAAGGCTCCCTTCACTGCGGGACTCAGGTTTTGCAACCATTGACGCCACGAAACGAAAGCCGCCGTTGCCGGTGACGAGGCTTGCGGCGCGGCCGCCGCGGGCACTGCGGACGGCTGCGAAGCTGGCGGTGTCGAGGCAGGCGGTGGCGAACCTGGCGGTGTCGAGGATGAGGAACTCATGATCGAGTCGGCCTTTCGTATCGTTTTATGATTTTTTCGTTTAGCATTTTATTTCGTGTAGGTCGCTTCGATCTCGCCAGTCGCCCGCGCCAATGCAGCACGAGACACATTAAACTGAAATAACGCAGCAATCTGGTTATCGCTGGCCCGCGCCAGAGCATCCTGCGCGGTAATCACTTCCACATTGGTTGTCACCCCAGCGGCGAATCGCCGTTGCGCCTGCGCCACTTCTTCCTGCGCAAGCAGGTAGCCCAGATTGGCGACGTCAACCGAAGTCCGCGCAGCGTTCAGTTGGTCCAGCGCCGACTTCACCTCGTCCACGATCGTCGCTTCGGTTTGCTTACGAACTTCAGCGACGCGGTCCTCCTCCAATTTGGCGCGCGCCACCTCCGCCCGAATTCGTCCACCAGTAAAAATTGGAAATTCCAGCGCGATCGCGTAGGTGTACGCCGGAATGCCCTCGGTGAAATGTGCGCCCTGATAAAACCAGAAACCGGAGAAATCCAGTTGCGGCAAACGTTCGTCGCGCGCCGAATCCGTCGACAATTTGGCGATGCGCTGCTGCGAATCCAGAGAGTGTAACTCCGGGCGTGTCGCAAAAGCCTGCTTGAGCAGCGCGTCCCGGTCCAGCGCCGGAAGATCATAGAAATCGAGCCGGTCCGCCGCCTCGACGTCTTGCTCGCCAGGCAGGTCGAGTAATTCGGCCAAGCCGTATGCCGTGGTACGCACTTGCGTTTCGGAGTCGATCAAATTTTGCTTCTCATTCTGCAATTCGACGTTCGCTCGAACGGTGTCGATGTTTAGTCCAATCCCGGTTTTCTGCAGTTCGGCCGCCTGCTCGTAAAGCCGCTGCGCCAATTCCACGCGAACCTTCGCCGCATCTCGAGTGGCCAGCGCGCGCAGAATCATTAAATATTGATCGACGACGGCGGTGACCACGTTCTGGCGCACCGTTAATTCATCAGCGCGCGCCTCGCGCGTTCCTTCCCGTCCAATCTGATAGCCACGAATCAGCGGCAGGTTCAATACGCTTTGCGAAAACGTGGGACCAGCTTCGAAGAGCTGGTACGGTCCTGCCGACTTCCGGGGGAATTGCCGCTGCACCGCTTGGATATTGTATTGATTGAGCGACCCGTTCGCCGCAATATCCGCCTGGGGCAGCAGCGCGGATCGAGCGATCTGGCTGTTCCGCTCACTTTCATAGACCACGATGCGCGCAATAATTCGCTGCGGATTTTGCTTCAGCGCCAGCTGCACCGTGCCCTTCAGTGTGAGGCGCACCACCGCCGGCGAACCAGCCGGCCCCTGTTGCGCCAGCAGGCCCGAGGTCGATAGCGCCTGCACCAATATAAAGAGCGGAACGGCTGCGCGCCGAAAGCTGGCGGGCATGTACAACCTCCAAGATCGCGAGAACCGCAGTCCCAGGAACCGGGATTATAAGTGTATTCGAAAATTTATGCGACGAATGCCAGACACTTCACGATTTCGAGCGTGACTGCATGGCCATTGCTACCAGCGCGCCAATGAATATGGCGGGGAACAGCTGGCCCACGATCGCTTCCGCGATCGCCAGCGACCGGGCGTACGGGTTCAATACGCTGATATCGCTGCCGACGGTCGTGAGCGTGCCAAAACTGAAATACGTGAGCTTCGCGGTCATTTGATCCATGTCCAACGGCGCCGAGGCGAATTGAAAAGAACCCGGGTAACGCTGCTCTACGAACTGGTACGCCGAAGCCCACGCCATGCCGAGCAGCAAATAGACACAGACCCCGCCCTGAATACGGCTCCAGGTCACCTGTCCCCCCCGAAACATGACTAGCAGCACAATCCGCACGTAGAAGAGCAACGTGATCGTCGCGAGAATGCTGCCGAATTGATGAAAGAAAGGCGTCGGATGCAAACGTCCGGCGATCAGCACTGCCGCGCTGGCTACCACGAACGCGACGACCAAGGTCGTCGCCATGCGGCTCTGTTTCACTACCAGCGAGCCGGAAATCATCAACGTAACCACCAGCACGTCGAAGAACACTCGTCCCCAAAGGCCCGCTTCCCGCAGCGGGTTAATTACCAACACGAGCGCACACAGCGAGATAGTGATAAGCGTGAGCCCCAGGTCACCTGACCAGAACTCGCTCATATTCATATGGAAAATTGCGGTACGCGATTGTTGCGGTTCGTTGGTCATAAAAGGCGCCCTCCGGCCATCGCTTGCCACTGCGAACGCGCGAAAATTATAGGCATAGTCGGTTGAGCCAAGGGAAATTGTTTCGGAAGCCCGGAGATGCCGCCGCACGCCAGATTGACAATTCACCCGCGCGCCCCTATCTTCCCGTTGGCCCTCGCGGGTTCGAGCGAGACGGGAGTTTCTATGCGGGTTGGCGTATTCACACCACTGCTTTCTCAGGTCTCACTGCCCCAGGTCCTGAAGAAGCTCGCAGCTCTGCGCATTAATACGGTGGAGCTTGGCACCGGCAACTATCCCGGTGACGCGCACTGCAAACTCGCCATGCTCGAAAACGGCACCGCGTTGGCAGAGTTTCAAAGAGTCCTGGCCGACCACGGCGCGAATATCAGCGCTTTAAGCTGCCATGGAAACCCGCTGCATCCGGATCAGGCGCGCGCCGCGCACGATCGCGAAATCAGCCGCAAAACCATACTGCTCGCCGAAAAACTCAAGATTCCTGTGGTCATCGATTTCTCCGGATGCCCGGGCGACTCGCCGCACGCCACCGCTCCGAACTGGGTCACCTGCCCCTGGCCGCCGGACTATCTGAAAGTCCTCGACTGGCAGTGGAACGAGGTCGTCGCACCGCATTGGATCGAGCATGCCAAGTTCGCCTCCGACCACGGAGTGAAAATCGCCATCGAGATGCACCCCGGCTTCGTCGTGTACAGTCCGGAAACGATGTTGAAATTACGTTCGATCACTGGCCCGACCGTGGGCTGCAATTTCGATCCCAGCCATCTTTTCTGGCAGAGCATCGATCCGATCGTTGCGGTGCGCCTGCTGAAAGAGGCCATCTTCCACGTTCACGCCAAAGATACCCAGATTTACCCGAGCAATTTGCCGTTGACCGGCGTGCTCGATACCAAGCCTTACACCGACGAGCGCGCCCGCAGCTGGATCTTCCGCACCTGCGGCTACGGCCACGGCGCCGAGTGGTGGAGCGAGTTCATTTCTACGTTGCGCATGTTCGGCTACGATTCGGTCCTGTCCATCGAGCACGAAGACAGTTTGCTCTCGCCCGAAGAGGGGCTGACCAAGGCCGCCCATTTTCTGAACAGCCTGGTGATTCGCGAACAGCCTGCCGCGGCGTGGTGGGTTTAGACTTGTGCGCTGACCAGAACATGAAAACGCTAAAAACAGCAGTCTTTGGCACGGGTTTCATGGGCCGGGTCCATCTGGAAGCGATTCGGCGTAACGAATTTGTCGATGCCGTCGCCATCGCCGGCAGAACCGTCGAGGCGGCGCAGCGTTTGGGCGCCGGCTTTTCTGTTCCCACGTTCACCGCCGATTACCGCGAGATCCTGGGCGATCCCGCGATCGACGCCGTTCACGTATGCACGCCCAACGCACTGCATTTTTCGATGGCGAAAGACGCGCTGCTCGCCGGCAAACACGTGATGTGCGAAAAGCCTTTGGCCATCACCGTACCGGAGGCGGAAGAACTCACCACACTCGCCTTGAAACAGGGTGTGCGCAACGCCATCTGCCACAACATCCGCTTTTATCCCATGGTGCAGCAGATGCGCAGCATGTGCGAATCGGGCGCGCTGGGCGAAATCTTGGTAGTGCAGGGGACTTATTTTCAGGATTGGCTGCTCTACGACACGGACTGGAACTGGCGCGTCGATGCCCGGGCTGCGGGAACATCGCGGGTCCTGGCTGATGTGGGCTCGCACTGGTTTGATCTGGCCGAGCACATTACCGGTCTGCGCGTGACATCACTATGCTCGGATCTGCAGACTTTTCACCAAACGCGCAAAAAGCCGAAACAGGCGGTGGAAACATTCGCGAACAAGCCACTGGGTCCGCAGGATTACGTCGAGACCCCCGTGGATACTGAGGATTTTGGCGCGGTGCTCTTTCGCATGGGCCCACGCACCCGGGGTAGCGCTACCGTCAGCCAGGTTTCTGCCGGACGTAAAAATCGGCTCGTCATCGAAATCTGTGGGACAAAATCCTCCGTTGCTTGGGACCAGGAACGGCCGGACGAATTGTGGGTGGGCCACCGCGAGACCTCGAATCAGATTTTCGTAAAAGATCCATCTCTGCTGGCGCCCGGAGCGCGCACCTTCGCCGATCTTCCCGGTGGCCACAGCGAAGGCTACGACGATACGTTCAAGCAAATTTTCCGGCGGTTCTACAGTTCGATCCGTACGCCCGGAGGAAAGCCGGACTATCCACAATTCGCCGACGGTTTGCGGCAACTTAAGATTTTGGACGCCGCACTCCGGAGTAACCACGCGCGAGCCTGGGTGGATATCGCTCCGAGTTAATTCAGCCATACCAAGGACCACTGAATGTTGATCTTCGCTGCGATCGTCGCGATTTTCGTTTATGGGATGACTGCAGCCTTGCTCGGCACGATTTTGCCGGACCTCTCGGACCGGTTCCATCTCACTCCCAGCCAGAATGGCACCATCGCTTTCGCCCAGGCGCTGGGCCTGATCATCGCTTCGCTCGCCGTTGGTCCGCTGCTCGACAATGAAGGCAAGAAGCTTGGACTGATTCTCGGCCTCGCGTTTATCGCAGTGGCACTGTTCGCTCTCCCGCGCTCCTCGGGGTTTCGTAGCATTGTGTTCTTATTGTTTCTGCTCGGCGTCGGTGGAGGAATTGTCGTCACCGGCGCGAACGCGCTGGTCAGCGACGTCAGCGAAGCGCATCGGGCTACGGCGCTAAATATGGTCAACCTGTTTTTTGGGCTCGGCGGGCTGGTCACCCCTTTTATCGCTGCGAATTTGTTCGCGCGAAACTGGATCCGGCTCTGCTATACGGTCGCGACGCTCACCGTGCTGACGTTGGCCGTGCAAGCCGCCACCAAGATGCCGGCACCCAGCGGCGCGGGGGGTTTTGTATTGGCCGACGCCGCTCCGGTACTTGGCCGGCCGCTTCTATTTCTGCTTGGGCTGTTTCTCTTCCTCTATGTAGGCTGCGAGGTGGGCATCTGGAACTGGTTGCCCCGCCACCTGATCGCGCAGGGCATTCCCGAATCCCGCGCGTTGAATATTCTTTCGCTGGGATTCGCGCTCGGCCTCTTGATCGGCCGTGTCGGCGTCTCGCCGATTCTGATCCATGCTCCGGCGATCAAAGTTCTGCTGGTCGCGGCAATCGGGATGGCCGTAACCACTTTTTTGATGTTGCGCTCGAATAATCCGCTGACTGCCGCGGCGTTTGTATTTCTGGCCGGCCTGTCCATGGCGCCGGTGTTTCCCACTACGCTCGCGATCGTCGGCGACACTTTTCCGCGCATGACCGGTACGGCCATCGGATTTGTGATCACGTGCGGGTGGGTTGGCCTGGCGGTCAGTTCGCGAATCATCGGATTCATCGCGGGAGGCGATCCCCAGCGTCTGAAAAAGGCGCTACTCGTGATCCCCGCTTCGGCTGTGCTCATGGTCATTCTGGATCTCGCGATCCAGACCGCGCTCCACTAACCACGCGAAGATCGCGGACGGCGGCGTAAAAATTGCCGGAGATCCGGCCCCTTAGACGGTCAACGCCTGGAAGTATTCCGCGTCAATCTTCAGCGCTTCCATCGGCGGCATGTCGTATTGCTCCTGTTCGATGAACGCGTGCTTGATGGCAGCTTTTTTTGCGGCAGCGAAGATCGGCCGGTAGTCGATGCTGCCCTGCCCGAGTTCCGCCGATGGCGGCGGCTCTTTGTCCGATCCCGGTTTGCCGCTCATTTTGAAATCCTTCACATGGAGTAAGGAGAAGCGCGTGGGATAACGCTCGAGATAATCCACCGGATTTTTCCCGCCGACAATCATCCAACCGCAGTCCAGCTCCATCGTCACCTTCGCCGGATCGGTCAGGCGCAACACTTCGTCATACAGCACAATTCCGTCTTGCGTGCGGAACTCCCCGGTGTGGTTGTGATATCCGAACCGGATCTCCGCCGAATTCACGCGTTCGCCAATGCGATTGAACTGTTCCGCATTCCATCGCCAATCGGCGAGCGTCATCGCGTCTCGATTCACTTTGCCATCGGCGCCCTTTGCTGCCGAGCCATCGGGAACACCGGGCGAGGAGCAGATGATGTAATTCAAGCCCAACGTTTTTCCGAACTGGATTACCTCGTCCAGGTGAGGTGCCAAATCCGGATAAGAATAGTGGGCGCTCACACAACGCAATCCTGCCTGCGTCATCAGCCGCTTTACGTCCCCGGCGCTGCGTCCGAAAAATCCGGCAGCTTCCACCTCGCGGTAGCCTATGGCGCTAAGCTGCTTTAGCGTCCCTTCGTAATCCTTCGGCAGCAGATCCCTCACCGAGTACAACTGCAGGCCGAGAGGTAGTCCAAGAGGATTGGCCATCAGCCAGGATGCATCGACGCCCGCGGCCGCCAGAGCGGCCGAAGCTGACGCCGTTTTCAAAAAGGTCCGTCTCGATATTCCATGCATGGTCGAAGTCCCCGATTCAAATTTGAAGATCATAGCGAAAAGCCCGCAGTGAAGTGCTTATCCTTTAATCGTTTTGGCGCCGGCATCCCAGGTCGCAATCGTTTTGTTGAAGTACGCGTAGTTCGCCAGGTGGCAGCCGATCGCCGTATGGTTGCCGAAGACTTCATTCTCGACCGGGCGCTTGCGAGTGCGCACCGAGTCAAAGAAATTAGCCTGGTGCGCCGAAACGTCGCTGTATCCGTCTGGAGCCGTGAAAATCTCAGCCCGCACCTTGGTCTGATACTCCAGCGGAGTGGGTTGCGGGTTCTGCGCCGCCCAGTCCGCCAGATATTGTTTGCGCAGCCGCGCCGGCCAGCCCTTGGTCGAATAGGTTTCGGGCTTGGACGCAATGTCTTGGGGCGTGAACGTCAGCGTTTGATTCAAAAGCTCCATGGTGCCCTTCGTACCCTGGAACTTGATGGGCTCCCCGCTTTCAATGCTGTTGTTCAGATTGCAATACAGCGAAACGCGAAAATTCGGATAGTCGTAAACGGTCTCGATCACGTCGGGAAAATCTCGCCCGTCCTTCCAGCGAAAGAGGCCGCCGGTGGTTTGCGCGCGCTGCGCAACTTCGTCGATACCGGCGACGAAGTGAATCCCGGACAGCAGATGTACGAAGAGGTCCCCCGCCAAACCTTCGCCGTAGTCCGCAAAACAGCGCCAGCGGAAAAACCGCGCGGCGTCGAACGGTCGTTGCGGCGCTCCCACCAAAAAAGCGTTCCAGTCGATCGTCTGCTCGCTCGCATCCGGCGGGATGGGATAGATCCACGCGCCGCTTGGCGAATTGCGATTTGACGACCCCTCGATCAGAAAAACTTCGCCCAGCGCTCCGGACGAATACAACTCCCGTGCCTTTTCGTAAACGATCGAGCTGACCCGCTGGCTGCCGACCTGCATGATGCGATTTCCCTTCGCCACCGCAGCGACTATCGCGAAGCCATCCGGCACGTTATGAGACATCGGCTTTTCGCAGTAGACGTCTTTTCCGGCAGCGCACGCATCCACCACCACCCGCCGGTGCTGGTGATCCGGCACGGCCACAATCACTGCGTCTACATCTTTGCGATCGAGAATCTCTTTGTAATTTCTTGTCGCCGGAACCTGCTTTTGTACCGCTTCCTGCGCCGCTTCGTGTCGGCTGTCATACAGGTCGCAGACCGCCACACATTCCACACCCGGCACCTCCAGCGACGCCGTCAATAGCTCGCAGCCGCGCGTTCCGGTGCCGATCGAAGCAAAACGCACGCGGTCGCTTGGCGCCACGGTTCGACCCGCGCCCCACAACGCCGCCGGCTCCAGAAAATTTATTTTGGCAGTTGCTCCAGCGGCCACGGATCCCGCGCCGATCTGCATGAAAGTTCTGCGTGACAAAGAGTTCATTCGTATTCCCCTATGACCCAGGAAGTCGAAAGCGCCTGCATTGTCGGTCTGCTTCTAGAAGATGTCGAGGCCATTCTCGCTAGAAGGACGGCGGTGTAGACGTTATGGTTTCGCTGGAGTTGGTTTCAACTCGTAGCTCACGAAGGCCAGCTGTTTGCTGTCCGGCGACCAGGAAGGGACGTTGATGGTTCCTTGTCCGCCAAACAGCTTAGCCAGAGCCGTGATTTTCCCGTCCGACCGCGACATCAGCCGCAGCGTCACATCCTTGTTTGGCGGATGCCCTTCCACGCTTTTGTCGTAAGACAACATCACCATCCATTTTCCGTCGGGTGAAAAGTGCGGAAACCAGTTGTTGAAGTCGTCGTGCGTGATTTGTTCCTGCTCGCTGCCATCGGGACGCATGCGCCAGATCTGCATGATTCCAGTCCGCACCGAATTGAAATAGATATATTTTCCGTCCGGCGTATATTCCGGGCCGTCGTCCAGGCCCTCCGCCGTGGTCAGGCGTGTTTCTTGCCCACCCGCAAACGGAATTGAATAGATATCGAAATTACCGTTTCGTTCGCCGACAAAAGCCAGCGTGCCTCCGTCGGGCGACCAGCCGTGCCAATACGAAGGTGAGTTTTGCGTGAGCCGCCGCGGCGCACCGCCGGCGACGGGCACGATGTACACGATTGACTTGTGATCTTCCTGCGACTGATCGCTGATCGCGATAAATTTACCATCGGGAGCAATCCCGTGATCGTTGTTGCAGCGGATGGCGAACCCGGTGTCGATCGCTTCCGGTTTTCCTCCAGCGATGGGCAGGCGATAAATGCGGCCGTCTTGATTAAACAGAAAAAAAGCTCCATCGCGAGTCCAATTGGGCGCTTCGAAATGTTCCGGCACGACGTAAACAGTTTTTCGCGCCTTAGTCGCGATTTCGATCGTTTCTAGTCTGCTGTAAAGAGTCGTCGAAGCATCCTGCTTCGCGACGATCGTCTCCCCACCAGGGTTCGAGCCCTGCGCGATTATTTTGCCGTAGCCAAGACCCAGGATCGCCGATATGCACGCCACTCTTGCTCCGTATGCCAAAAGCCTGGTCATTGAAATTCCCCTTGGAACTCCCGCAATTTAGTGTCCGCAAATTTCCGGCGAACGAAACCGACGCACGTAGCCTATAACACCGCATCGAATATCTGGACGAGCTAATGAAAAATCAGCGACCACGGAAAGGCTGACTTGTGAGATATTGGGCGAGTATCGATATGTTACGAAATATGACGTTTTGCTTCTTTTGTCGAAGAGAGGAAAATCGTGACTTCCGCGCCAGCCAGCACCCCAGCACGACAGCGGCTTTATCTTGCTCTGCAGCTGATGTTTGTTGCGCTGCTGGTCTTATCCGCCGACGGATGCGGCCATAGCTCAACTCCGGTTGCGCCCACCGAGATCCCTGCAGCCGCGCGCGTCCAGGTGTCCGCCACAGAGGCAGCTGTCGTCATTGCTACGCCTTCCGCGGAATTCACCATCTCGCCCGCCGGATACATCGCCGCGAAACTGATGTCGCAAAACCAGAAGCTGTCGCTCGACGACGCCGGAAACGATTCGGGATTGCAAATCATTGCCGCAGGAAAGCAACTGTCTGGCCTGGTTTTCGATGTCGCGCATCCTCAAATAACCGACGCTCACGGAAGGCTGGGATCAAAAGGAAAGCGCATCGAGGTCGCCGGCAAGGATTCCTCAAGCGGCCTGCAAGAATCTCTGGTGGTGGAAGTCTACGATGATTTTCCTGCGGTCGCGCTGGTGACTGCCGCGGTGCGCAATTCTACCAAGAGCGATCTAAAGCTCGACTCCATCGATTTGAATCGCCATCGCCTCAACGCCTCGCTCGCGGATTCGAAAGCAGCGCCCAACGATATGTGGTCCTTCCATGGCGCCAGTATCCGCTGGGGAAAAGACAACGTCTTCCCGATTCCCAAGGATTTCTCCCAGCAGAATCAGTTCGGAACGATGGTCGAAGTGAAGGGCGACCTGGGCAGCGTCGGCGGCGGGATTCCGGTAGTGACCTTTTGGACCAAAACCGTAGGCGAAGCGATCGGCCATGTCGAAACGCTTCCCTTGGCTTTATCCATTCCGGTGAAAACGGAAGCCGACGGCCGAGTTCTCGCCAGTGTTCACCTCACGCCCGATACCACGCTCCAACCCGGCGAAGCGTACACCACGCCGCAAACTTTCGTCGCCGTGTATTCCGGCGACTATTACGAACCTTTGCGCCTGTATTCGGACGTGATCGACGCCGAAGGTCTGAAGAAAAGCACGACGAACGCGGAAGACTACGCCGTGAGTTGGTGCGGCTGGGGCTACCTGGCCAACGTCACCCCGGCGCAAATGCTCGGCACCATTCCGAAGTTGAAGGAACTCGGAATTCACTGGGCAACGCTGGACGATCGTTGGTTCAACAATTACGGCGACTGGCAACCGCGCGCCGATACTTTTCCTGGAAATGCAATTCAGGACATGGTGAAGAAATTCCACGAACAAGGAGTCAAGGTTCAACTGTGGTGGCTGCCGCTGGCCGTCGAAGACGGCGGACCAGGCTACGAATCGCACGCCTACGGTGTCTCCGAAGTCGTGAAAGAACATCCGGACTGGCTGATTCTTGATAAAAACGGCAAACCGGCCAAGATGACGCGCAATCTTGCCACGCTTTGCCCCGCCGTGCCCGAAGTTCGCGAATACTATAAACACCTCACCGAAAAATTTATCAAAGACTGGGATTTCGACGGCCACAAGCTCGACAATATTTACAGCGTCCCGATGTGCTTCAACCCCAAGCATCACCACAAATCGCCGATGGATTCCGTCTACGCCATGGGCGATATCTACAAAACAATTTTCGATACCACGCGTGCGCTGAAACCCGATAGCGTCACCCAGAGCTGCCCTTGCGGCACTCCTCCCAGCATTGCCTGGCTGCGTTATCTCGATCAAGCGGTCACCGCCGACCCCGTCGGATCGGTGCAGGTGCGCCAGCGCGTGAAAATGTACAAAGCTTTGCTGGGTCCCAACGCCGCGGTCTACGGCGACCACGTGGAATTGACCCGCATCACCAATCCCAACGGGAACGAAAAAGATTTGGGCTCAGACTTCGCCTCGACAGTCGGCACCGGAGGCGTCGTCGGCACCAAGTTCGCGTGGCCCGACTATGGACCAAAACTGAGTGATGTTTATCTCACCGCGCAAAAAAATGCCGATTGGAAAAAATGGATCGGCGTTTACAACGACAAAATGTTGTCGCGTGGAACATTTCGGGACCTTTACGTGTATGGCTATGACTTCCCGGAAGGTTACGCGATCGAGAAAGACGGCGCCATGTATTACGCTTTCTTTGCGCCGGAACCCGCGAACAAGCCAGGAGCGAAATCAGCCCCAGTGGCGCAGTGGTCCGGCGAAATCGAACTGCGTGGGCTGGCGCCCGGAAATTACCGCGTTACGGATTACGTAAACGGAAAAGACTTGGGCACGGTCATCGCGCCGGACGCGAAGCTGAATGCCACCTTTGCGGATCATTTACTTCTGGAAGTAACGAAGCAGTAGAAGAAGCAGCGGAAGGCGGCACAACCAAACTTAAATTTAAATGGTTTTCGTGTGGGCCCGGAAGAATGCGCTAACCGCATCACGGTCTCGAAATGCTTCCGTGCCGCCCTCATGCGTCGTTGAAAAAGCTCCGGCTAGGTCGGCGAGCTCCAGACATTCCTCCGGAGTTGCTCCCTGCAAAAAACGATGGATGTACCCCGCGTCGAAGCTGTCCCCCGCGCCCACCACATCCTTCGATTCCACGCGCAGTCCTCCGCGTCTCCACCGTTCTTGGCCTTTTCGCGCAACCGCCCCCGCGGCGCCAAGTTTCACCACCACGCATCGGCAGACTCGCGCGAGCTTATCGATCGCTTGATTTAAATCCTCGATTCCGGCGATTTTCTTGGCTTCGCGCTCATTGGGAAAAAGAATGTCGACGTATGGAAGCACTTCGCTCAAATGACCAGCCCAGTGTCCTTCGGGATCGTCGTTGGTGTCGAGCGAGGTCGAGAGTCCTCTCGTTTTGGCTTCACGAAATAATTCAGCCATGCGTGGACGCAGCGCCCGGTGCAGGAAAAACGAAGAGACGTGCAGGTGCCGCGCGGAAAAAATAAAATCCAAGTCCAGGTCGGCGAAAGTCAATTCAAACATCGTGCCGGGATAGGTCAATATGAAACGATGCTCGGGCTGATTCAGAATCACCGAAAGTCCCGTGGCAGTGCCGCTCGCCGCGCGGCGAACCCGCGACAAGTCGACGCCGGCGCTGGCCAGCCAATCGGCGGCCATTTTTCCCAAGGCATCGTCGCCAATTTTCGAAACGATCGCGACGCGAGTGCCGAGGACCGCCAAGTTATGCGCGAAAATCGCCGAAGAACTTCCCAGCGTGCACCGAAATCCCTCGACCAGCGTTTCCTCTTCCGGTTTCAGCAGCTTGGGTAGGCCGTAAAGAATCAGATCCGGATTGATCTCGCCGACTACGCAAACGTCAAACGCCATCCATAACCACCTCGCTTATTCGGCGCCTTCCAGCATCACCACGCGGGACAAATTGCGGGGCTCGTCGGGATTCAAACCCTTCTTGAGGCCAGTGTAGAAACCAAGCAGCTGTCCGGGCACGATGCTGGCAACCGACCGCGCCACTTCCGGCACATTCAATCCTAGCTCCACCAGGTAATCGGCCGAACGCCGCACCGCCGCGTTGGCGGTATTGGCGACGACGAATGTCGCGCCGCCCAGCTTTTTGATCTCTTCCAGAACCGCCACTTCGGCCTCAAAGCCACTCTCACTCAGAATGAAAGTGACGAGCGTTTCGGAGCTGACGATTGCTTTCGGGCCGTGCCGAAATTCCAGCGTATGAAAACTCTGCGCATACGAGCACGACATTTCCTTCACCTTCAGCATCGATTCCTGCGCGACTCCAAAAAATGGACCCTGACCCAGGAATACATAATCCGCAAACGTGCCGCGCTGCACCAGCGCCTTCACCACATCATGAATCCCGTCGAATCGTGCCGATACTTGTTCCGAAAGTTTCCCGGCCGCTTCCAGAAAATCACCGCGATTCCCGCGAACCGCCGCCAGACACTGCAACACCAGAAGCATCGAAGTAAACGACCGGGTCATCACCGTGCTTTTTTCGTCGGCATCCCGCAATACGATGCAGCGCGACGAAACTTTTTGAATCGGAGTGTCCTGCCCGCAGGTGATCGCCAGTGTGTGTAAATTCTTGGTGCGTTCCAGATACTCGGCAGCTTCAACGGCTTCAGATGTATAGCCGGACCGGCTGATTACTACGGGCTGGCAGGGAATCGGCAGCGATTGCGGAAAGAGCATGATTTCTGACGCGGGGATGGCGCGCGCTTTCTCACCGGTCAAAATCGACCAGCTGGCCGCGGCCGCTTGCGCCAGATAAAAACTCGACCCGCAGCCGATGAACACCCATTCAACGTCCCGTAGAAGTTTGCTGCTGAGCGATCGCAGCTCTCCAGTCTCTTCCACGCGCCGGAGGCACGCTTTCCAGGTCGCCGGCTCCGAGAGAATCTCCGCGATCGTGTAAGCCCCAATTTTCGAATGCAACTCCGCTGACAATTTTTCCTCCACGCCCAAAGTATGAATTTTAGACAGCGATTACCTTTATGTGCGCCGCCCGTAACCCGCGCAAATGCGCCCGCGAAATTTTCTTGTCCGTGATCGTGTGGTGCACCGAAGAAGTCGGCGCAATGAACGACAAGCTGCGCCGTCCGAATTTGCTGGAATCACAAACGATTACCGTGGTTTTTGCGTTTTCCATCATCACCCGGTTCGCTCGCGCCTCCAGCAGGTTAGGAGTGGTCAGACCGTATTCGATGTCGAAACCATCGACCGCCAGGAACAAAATATCGGCGGTGACGTGCCGCAGCGAATCCTCCGCCAGCGGCCCAACCAGCGAAAACGAGTTCCGGCGCAGTACGCCGCCAGTTAGAATCACCTCGACTTCAGTTCCGGCCAGCTCCGCCGCGATGTTTACGGCATTAGTGATGACCGTCAAATCCTGGATATGCTTGAGGGCCCGTGCCACGGCTGTGGTCGTGGTTCCAGAATCCAGGATTACCACATGGCCGGGCCGCACCAGGCGCGCCGCCGCAGCGGCAATTTTTAATTTTTCGTTCCGGTGCAATTGTTCTTTTTCGTGTAGGGTGGGGTCGCGCAACGAGGATGCGTCGAGCGGGAGTGCGCCGCCATGCGCGCGCTGGATGCGGCCCATTTGGTGCAATGCTTCCAGATCTTTTCGAATGGTAATGAGCGAAGTGGAAAAACGGCGCGCCAGATCTTTGACTACGACCCGGCCGTCGCGCTGCGTCAATTCCAGGATTTTTCGCCGCCGCTCTTCGGATAACATGATTTTAGGCTTGCTTTCGATTCCTTACTTTTTGTTACTATTTGTTATCGATGTCCATAGCTTGGCATAAACTTAACGCGGGAGCAAGAAATTATGCGCGAGCCCGTAATCCTTTGCGTCAGCGCCAACCCCGGAATGGACCGGCGCCTGCGCATGAAGTCCTTGGTGGTCGGTAGCATCAATCGCGCCTCCAGCGCCGAAGGCTTCGCCGGCGGCAAAGCCGCACACGTGGCCATGGCCGCTCACGCCTTGCTGGCCAAATCCGTATGGATTGCGTTCCTCGGTGGCGCGATCGGAGAGGAATGCGTCACACAGATGGAATCGCTCGGCGTCCGCGTCGTTTCGATGCCGTCCTCGGCACCGACTCGCGTGAACCTGGAAATCATCGACGACTCTAGCCAAATCACCGAGATTCTCGAGCCGGGCGGAGCGCCCGCCGCCGGCGAGGCCCAGGAATTTTTGCAGAGATGTCGTAGAGAAATTGAGAACGCGGGGGAAAGCGGTTTGCTCGCAATCTCCGGACGTTTGCCTTCGGGGGTCGGTGCCGATTTATATGTGTCGCTGATCGAAACTGCGCGGGCGAATGGCCTCCCCAGCTTTATCGATTCCAGCGGAGAGGCTTTGCGCCTGAGCGTCGAAGCGAAGCCGCAGTTCGTGAAGGTTAATCGTCAAGAAGCGGAAGACATGATCGGCAAAGCCGTGCAAACCACTCCGGAAGCGGTTTCGGCAGCTCAGGAAATCATTCGACGCGGCGCGGCCAGCGTCGCGATTACTCTGGGCAGTGAAGGTCTGATCTGGGTCGAAGCCAACGACGGACCCGTATGGAAAGCAAAACCGCCGCAACTGCAGGTTGTCTCGGCGGTTGGTTCAGGTGATGCCACGCTGGCCGGCTTTGCGCGCGCCGCTACGCAAGGAATCACCGGCGAAGACGCAATTCGTATTGCAGCGGCATGCGGCGCCGCAAACTGTTCGGCGATTGCCCCAGGCAGGATCGAACTGGCTACGGTGAAATCGCTACTGCCTCAAATCGAAGTGCAGCGACTCTAACTTTGGACCAAGTTAGTCGAATCTACTTGGAGGGAAGTATTCCGGGAATCCACTGCACGGCATTGTCATGAAACAGGCGGCGCAGGACCGTCTCCGGTAATTTCAGACCCTGAATTTGACGCCCGCGATACGGCAGCATTTGATCCGTTCCCAGGAATCTCCAATCCCTCGTGTACGTTTCGCGCCAGTCTTTTTCCGCTTCGGCTGCAGATTGTCCGTTCAGAAATTCCAGATCGGTCGCGTACAACACACGATCCTGATACTTAATCAGAAAATTCCGCACTTTGTCGCGCGGCTGAATCATCAGGTATTCCATCCGCGCCGCCATATCCACCGCGAAATTGGGATAGCGATCAAATCGCTCCGCGATTTCATCCACATCGGTTTCCATGCTCCCCAGATGTGCTCCGACCACTCGCAATTTTGGATTCTGCTCGAGCAGGTGATCCCGTGCAGCGAGAATCGTTTCCTTGCGGGGATGGTCTGGATGCAGATACATGTGCCATTCCGGATTTTCCTTGTAGTACTCGTAATCGGGGTTATCCGGATCCAGCGGCTTCCACGAAGAAGTCGGCTCGGCCATGTGTGCAATGAGCGTTTTATTTTCCGCGGCGATCGCGCGATAGATGGGTGCGAATGCGGGATCATCTGGCATGACGTAACTTCCGTCCGGCCTCTTTAGTTCCATCCCGATATTTTTCCAGATTTTTACCGCAACCGCACCCACCCCGAATTCCGCCCGAAGTTGTTTTACGGTGTTGCCCGCAAAATCTTTCTCCTGAAACCTGAATGGATCGAAAGTGACGCACAAACAGGCGTGGCCGTCGCTGCTCTGCACGAAGCTCTTCGCACGCGCCAATTCCGTATCGAGGTTGCCGTAGATCCCCTGAGTGTCAGCCACCGTGATATCCAGCACATGCAGTCGCAAGCCGCTGATCATGGCTGTGAAGCCGGGATCGCTCTGGAATGCATGGACGTGACTGTCAATGGGCTCGACAGCAGCGAACGCCCGCAAGTCGTCCGCCGCCGCGTCCTGGCTGACGGAGATCGGCACCCAACCCGAAGCGCCTGCGAACCGACCTGCATGAGAAGCCATCACAATCGCGGCCGCCAGCAAAAGAACGGAAATAGTTCTGATGTATTTGTGCATTGTTTTCGATTAGCGCTTATTCCCGCCCGAACGCCCGCGGACCTTGCCGTGCTCGGTGTCATCGCTGCCGCTATCCGGTGTGCGCAAGTCAGCGAGAATGAGTTCTACTCCCGCTTCCCGCAACGGCCGCAGGTACTGCGGGTCGGTCAGGGAATCCGTCACCAGAATATCGATATCGGTTACCGGCCCGACGTACGCGAATCCCTGATTGCCAAACTTGCTGTGATCGGCGAGCGCGATACTGACCCGCGCCGATTTCAAAATCATTTTTTTGATCTGCGCTTCGGCCTGACTCGCGGTGGAAATTCCGTAGGCTGGATCAATCGCGCTGACGCCCAGCACCGCCTTATCGACGCGAATTTCCGAAAGCGCGCGTTGCGCCCAAACTCCGGAGAGATAAAACGCGTCCTTTTGCAGTTCGCCGCCGGTCGATATCACCGAAACGTGCTGACTGCGCTGCAGCTCGTCTACGATCGGCGGGGAATTCGTGATTACGTTCAGGCGGTTGCGACGCAGCAGGCGCCGCGCCAATTCGAACACCGTAGTGCTGGCTTCCAGAAAAATAGTTTCGCCATCCAGGATCAGCCGCTCCGCTTCGCGCGCGATGGCCTGTTTCTGCGCGCGGTTGCTGCGGCCCAGCGCTTCGTACGATGGCTGAAAATTCGTGCTGGAGGTGCGCGATACGGCGCCGCCGTGCGACCGCTCCAGCACTCCCTCTTGTTCCAGTACCGCCAGGTCGCGACGAATCGTGGCGGCGGTCACCCCCAACGTGCGGATCAGTTCGGAAGCGGTGACACTTCGTTCCCGCGACAGAATCTCGCGGATGCGAAACCGCCGTTCCTCCGCCAGCAGGCTCATCGAAGAAAATCCCCTAATCGCGCGAGCGCGTCCGCAAAACAGCGGGATTGTGCCACAACTCAGCCCAAAAGCATCCACAAAAGTACAAAATACGTCAAATTCGATAAAAATAGTTGACAAACGCGCACGATGAGACTATTTACCTGAGCCACGACGAGCATTCTTAGCTCCCGAACCGGCTTCGAGGGGTAGGCAAACTCCAGATTGGCGTTTCGGGGTCAAAAGCTTTGACTGGGGGTATTGGTGAACGATTTGTCTCGCAGTCTCTCCATGGTTCGGCCGGTTTACCTGCGGGGGGCGGCAGGCCATTTGCAACACGTGGGATTTCGATGGTTCGTCGTTGTCGCTGCTCTGTTATTTCTTTTGTCCTGCCCCAGCGCATTAGCCCAAAAAGATACGGGCGCCATTGCCGGAACAGTTAAGGATTCTTCGGGAGGAGTGGTTGTCGGTGCCAAGGTCCGGGTAAGTGACGTCGACCGGGGAACTGAAGTCGATACGCTCACGAATGAGGTGGGCGACTACACGGTCAGCCCGCTGAAAGTCGGACGCTACAAAGTCACCGTGGAAAAAGCAGGTTTCAAGACGGCTGTTGCCGGTCCCGTGACTGTGGAAGTTCAGGAACATCCGGCGGTCAACGTTACGCTGCAAGTAGGCCAGGCCGGCGAAACCATCACGGTGACTACCCAGAGCTCGTTGTTGGAAACCGAGACGTCGGACCTCGGCCAGGTCATCAATGGCGATCGGGCCGTAACGCTCCCCTTGAATGGCCGTAACTACGCCCAACTTGCTTTGCTCGGCGCTGGCGTTGTGCCGAGTGAACCAGGTTCTCGAGTGGAAACCAGTTACGGTTTCAGTTCAAATGGCGCTCGCGCTCTGCAGAACAACTACTTGCTGGACGGTGTCGATAACAATTCCAATCTCGGCGACGTTCTGACTGGCCAGGCGTACGTAATTCAGCCGTCGGTCGACGCCATCGAAGAATTCAAAGTTCAGACGAATGCCTACAGCGCCGAGTTTGGCCGTGGGAATGGCGCGATTCTGAACGCGATCATCAAGTCTGGAACTAATGGCTTTCATGGCGATGTTTACGAATTCTTCCGCAACGACGCACTCGACGGCCGCAACGCCTTCGATTCCAGCCGCCAGCCGTACCACCAGAATCAATTTGGGGCGACCCTTGGCGGTCCAATCATAAAAGACCGGACTTTTTTCTTTGTCGATTACGAGGGGCTGCGCATTATTCAAGCACTGCCACAGCTTTCATTCGTGCCCACCCCGGATCTGATCGGCGGCAATTTTTCCAGCTTTCTGACGAGTACGCCTGCCATGGCCGTGGACATGAATGGGAATGTCACGAATCAGATTGCACTCGATTGCAGCGGTCATCCCACGTTCCTGGGAGAAATTTTCAATTCCCGCCTGGCCCAGGTTTCCGCGCTGAATCCGAGTGGTTTCTGCGGCGTCCCGATCGGCGTGGACGGAGCGGGCAATCCCACGAATATTTTTCCGAACGGATCCATAGACCCGCTCGCCGCCCGCCTCGCAGCCCTTTTTCCCGCGCCCAACACGAATCTTAATGGCGCCAATTTTATTGCCGATCCGAAACGCACGGCCAGCCGCAACAATTTCGATGTGCGCGTTGATCACAAGCTCTCAGACAAAGACAGCATCTTCGGGCGGTTCAGCTACGAAGTTCAGCCGAGCTTCGAGCCCTCGCCGTTCCAAAATGCGCTGGATGGCGGAGCCTTTCAGGATGGAACGGAAGACGATTCCTTCCGTAGCGTCGCGATCAGTGAAACCCACGTCTTTTCTTCGAATCTAGTGAACGAATTCCGGGTCGGATATAACCGAATCAATTCGCATCGCTTCCAGCTCAACTCAGATACCAACGTCGCGCAGCAACTCGATTTTCCGGGAGTTCCATTCGGCCCAAACCTGGGTGGTCTTCCACAGATCAGCATCAATGATGGTACCGCCACCATCGGAAGTTCTGGGTTTCTTCCGGCCATTGAAAAACAAAATAGCTTTGTGTTCACCGACAATCTGACCTGGATTCACGGGCGGCATGCCTGGAAATTCGGGACGGAAATTCGGGATGAACAATTCACGCTGTTTGAGCCATCCGCCCCCCGCGGCACCTACAATTTCGCGAGTGACTTCACCGACAATCCCGCTGCGCCCACCACCGGTGGCGAAGCGTTCGCCACTTTCTTGTTGGGTATTCCCGACGGTGGGACCCTCACCAACACCCATAACGTTGACTATCACCGCCAAATCTATTCTTTCTACGCGCAAGACGATTTTCGTATGACCGAGCGGCTAACCTTCAACTTGGGTCTGCGCTACGAGTTGTTCACGACCATCAAAGCGGCAGGCAAGGAGCAGGCCAATTTCGACTTTGCCACGGATTCGCTCGTGGTGCCTCAGGGGCAAGACGCCCAACTGACGCCGTTTCTGGCGGCAAACATTCCCATCGTGCGGACTGGCAGCGCGGGTTTGATCTCTCCGGACCTGAACAATTTTGCGCCGCGTATCGGCCTGGCCTACAAAATCACTGACAAGCTGGTGTTGCGCACCGGCTACGGCATTTTCTACGGCGGCCAGGAAAACGGGCCCTACTCCAATCCCAGTCCCGGTTTCAATCCACCGTTTTTTGTCACCCAATCCTTCAACCCGCCATGCTTCTTGTCCTCGGCAAATCCAAACCCCGGCCAAGTCGATTGCTCGATCAGCGCCGCCAATAACGGGAATTTGCCGCTAAACGTGCTGTCCCAGGGCTTTCCAGCCTCTTCCCTCACCGATCCCAACACGCCGATTCTGTTTTCGGTCAGTCCCAAAGTTCGCACACCTTATACCCAGCAGTGGCACTTCGGCTTTCAGTATCAGTTGCCGAGCCAAACAGTCCTGGAAGTTTCTTACGCCGGCTCTCACGGTTCGGACCTCTATAACTTCTACAACGGCAATCAAGCGGTACCCGACGCGACGTTCTGCACCACACCGCCCAACAGCGCAAACAACTGTCCCACTGCGCCGCGGCGCCCCGCCCAGATGTGCGATGACTCCGTTTTTCCGCCGAGTTGTAATGGGGTCTTTGACACCGGCATCGACTTGCTTCGCACCGACGGTTTTTCGAATTACAACTCGCTGCAGGTTCGCCTGGAGAAGCAATTTTCCAACGGACTGCAATTTGAAGCGTCTTATACCTACGCTCACGCTCTGGACGATGCTTCGAGCGCCGCCCTAGGCTCGCTGAATAACGGCGACTTTCGCGATCAGCGGTTTCCATTTCTTGAATACGGCAATTCCGATTTCGACGTTCGTCACCGTTTTGTGATCAGCTACATTTATCAATTTCCGTTTGGTAACGGAAAAAGATTCAGCGGCGATGCGACTGGCCTGAAAAATCAAATCATTGGGAATTGGCAAATCGCCGGAATCACCACCGCTTCCACCGGAAACTGGTTCACCATCACCGACGCTGCGACCAACGTATCTTCCAGCGATGGCGGCGGTGGCGTGGCTTTTTTTGAAGTTCGACCAAACGTTGTGGGAAATCAAAACGGTAAGCCATGCCTGCCCGGCACGGTTTTCAATACGTGCGCCTTCGTCGACAATACGATTCCGTTCACGTTTGGCAATGCCGGACGCAACATCGTCCGCGGCCCGGGCTTCCAGAACTGGGATTTGTCCATATTCAAGATGTTTCCAGTGCGGGACCAGATGCGCTTCGAATTCCGCGCTGAGTTCTTCAACATATGGAATCACGTCAATCCCTTGTTCGAACCAGCCGGGCAAATTAGCGAAGAGCCTCAGCCGTTGGAATTCGGCACGCCGCAATTTGGGTTTGTGCAGGGCGCGCGCGATCCGCGATTTGTCCAATTCGCATTAAAGTTTTATTTCTGAGCCAAGGAACATTTTGCCTAAGTATTTCGTCGCGCTTTCGTCTCCAGCTCCTTGGCAGTATTCCGCTTCGCGTTATATTCTCGGCGCATGGCATCTTTGCCCAAGCCTTCTCCCACTGCTGGGCTTTTTCTCGGGCTGATCATCACCATCGCCGCCGTCGTGGCTTATTCCTGGTACATCACCCGGCAAATTTCCACACTGCGCGAACTCCAAAATAATCTGGTCGAGCACAACCGTCGCGATTCGCTGCGGCTCCTCCGGGTTCAGAATGACCTGAATTCCCTGGGCCTCGCCATGCGGGACATGCTTGACAACGACGAGCCCTACCCGCTGATTGCCTGGCAGGCGCAATTCCAGCGAATCCGCACCGACCTCAACAGCGCTCTGCAAGTGGAAGATCAGTTCAGCATGGCCAAGCGCGCTCCGGAGCAGTCACTGTATCTTCAAGAGTCACTCGCACAATTTTGGGACGCCGTGGATCGTACTTTTGCCACCGCTCGCGATGGAAAAGAAGCGGAAGCCCGAACCCAGATTCGTCTTACGCTGCAGGCGCGTCAAGCGACGCTCAGCACCACCGTTTCGCGACTCCTGGTGCAAAATAATGAAAACGAGCAGCAGGCCGCGGCGCAAGTCCGCGCGATCTACGACCGGGTGCAGCGCCAGGTCTATACGTTCCTCACCGCCACGCTGCTGGCGATCCTGCTTACTAGCCTGTATTTGATTCGCTGGAATCGCCGTCTCTTTGCTCAGCTAGGTGATCTTTCGCAGCAGCGCAGCGATCTCGCGCAAAAATTAATTTCCTCACAGGAATCCACGCTGCGCTCAATCTCGCGCGAACTCCATGACGAGTTCGGCCAGATTCTCACCGCCATTGGCTCGCTGCTCACGCGCTCCGCCAACCATCTCCCCGAAGGCTCGCCCTTGCGCGCCGATTTGGGCGAGGTGCGCGACATCGCGCAGACCACGCTCGATAAGGTGCGCAGCCTGTCGCAGGCGCTTCACCCGGTAATGCTCGACGAAACCGGATTGGAAAGCACCCTGGACTGGTACATTCCCACCGTGGAAAAACAAACCGGGATTGACATAAGCTACTTGAAATCCGGTGCACCGTTTGCGGTGGATGGGAATTCCGCAGTCCACATCTATCGAGTGCTGCAGGAGGCTCTCAACAACGTGGCCCGCCATTCCGGCGCGCGCCAAGCCCAGGTCCGTTTGAATTTTTTGGCGGAATCGCTCGAACTCGAAATTGAAGATCATGGAAAGGGAAATGACGGGTCTGCAAGCCGGAACGGAATCGGACTCGTCGGCATGCGCGAGCGCGCCGAATTATTGAAAGGCACCATCGAATTTAAGCGGCCGCCGCAAGGGGGAACCCTAGTTACCCTGAAAGTTCCGCGCGAGGGCTATCAGCAAAATGGCGAATAAAACGATCGAGAGCAAGCCTGCCAGGAAGGCGGCCAAAATATCCGTGTTGCTGGTGGACGATCACAATCTCGTGCGCCTCGGCTTTCGGCGCATTCTCGAAGACGAACCGGACATTCAGGTGGTCGCCGAAGCAAGCAATGGCGATGATGCGGTCAGCCTGGCTCGCAAGCTTCGTCCCGACGTCATCATCATGGATTGTGCGCTGCCCGGCCTGAGCGGTCTTGCCGCCACCAAGACGATTCTCCAGGAATTTCCGGGCCAGATCATTCTGATGCTCAGCATGCACGCCGAAGACACGCTGGTTCGGCAAGCAATCGATGCCGGCGCGCGCGGTTACATCCTGAAGAACGCCGAAGACGTGGGCCTGGGCAGCGCTATTCGCCGCGTCGCCGGTGGAGAAATTGTGCTCAGTCCGGGCGTGACGAAATCGCCGGGCCTCAAAGGCGATCGTGATTCCAAACTCACTGCTCGCGAACTCGAAGTTCTGCAACTCATCGCCGACGGCCACTCCAATAAAGCCATCGCCGACCAGCTGAATCTCAGCGCCAATACGGTCGCTGTCCATAGGGCGAATATTATGGACGCGCTGGGGATTCACAAGACCGCCGAACTGATCGTCTACGCCATTCGCAACGGCCTGGTGAATATTTCGTGAACCGCCGCTCGTTCCTGGTCGGTGTTGCGGCCTTGGCCTCCAATCCCTTATTGCGAATTGCGGATGCCTATCAATCCCCGCCACCTTCCGCGTCATCTCCTGGATTTCGCCTCGTGGATGTGACTTCTCCGGCCGGAATTCATTTTCGCCACAATAGCGGCGCGTATGGCGGAAAACTTCTCCCCGAAACCCTCGGCTCCGGCTGTGCCTTTCTCGATTACGACGGCGACGGCTGGCAAGACATTCTGCTGATCAACGGTATGGCCTGGCCAAACCACAAACAAGCGCCAACCCCCATGCGCCTCTATCGCAATAATCGTGACGGAACTTTTACCGACGTCACCCAACGCGCTGGCCTCGATCTCGAAATGTACGGCATGGGCGTCGCTGTCGGCGACTACAACAACGACGGATTTCCCGACATTCTGGTCACCTGTGTCGGCCAGAACCGCCTGTTCAAAAACACCGGCAAGGGCACGTTCATCGACGTCACGCGTACCAGCGGTCTTGCGGGCCGCACGGGTTTCAGCACTTCTGCGCTATGGTTCGACTACGACCGCGATGGTTTTCTCGATCTGTTCGTCTGCAATTACGTGAAGTGGTCTGCCGAGCATGACGTCTTCTGCAGCCTCGACGGCAAGCAAAAAACCTACTGCACCCCCGAAGCGTACCGCGGCGAAACTTGCTGGCTCTTCCACAATCGCGGCAACGGCACTTTCGAAGATGCCACTGCGGCGAGCGGCATTTTCGATACCAGTTCCAAATCTCTCGGCGTCGCCCTTCTGGACTACGAGCACGACGGTTGGCCCGACCTGTTGGTCGCGAACGATACCCAACCCAACAAGCTGTATCGCAATTTGCATAACGGAACTTTCAAAGATGTAGGGGTCGAAGCGGGAATCGCCTTCAGCGCCGAGGGCAAAGCGCGCGCCGGCATGGGCGTTGATGTCGCCGATTTCGACAATTCAGGTTCCGCGGGCATCGCCATCACGAACTTCGACAATGAAATGATTGGCCTGTACCGGCCCGCGAGGAAGGGCACTTATAACGATGTTGCCATTCAGGCCGGCGTGGGGCTCCCGTCGCAAAATACGCTGGGATTTGGCTGCGCCTTTCTCGATGCCGATCTCGATGGCTCGGTGGATCTTGTCGTCGCCAACGGCCACATCGACGAAACCGTCCGAAACATTCGCGGCAACGTGGGCTACGCGCAACCTCCGCAGCTTTTCCTGAATAACGGCCAGGGTAAATTCCGTGAACTAGGTCAAGCGGTCGGCGAGGGTTTCAATCAGGCGAAAGTGGGGCGCGGCCTGGCCTACGCTGATTTCGATCTCGATGGCGATCTCGATTTACTGATGACCACCAATAATGGCCCGGCGTATCTGTACCGCAACGATCAGCTCGCTGGAAACCACAGTATTCGTTTCACCCTCGTCGGCACTCAGTCCAACCGTGACGCCATTGGCGCCCGCGTGCGCATCGAGTACGACGGCTCCAGCCAATCGCGTCTGGTGAAAAGTGGATCGAGTTATCTGTCGCAGTCCGAACTTCCGGTAACATTTGGACTCGGCAAACGCGACAAAATTGCCCGCGTCGTGATCGAGTGGCCCAACGGCCGCATCGAAGACTACAAAGATCTCGCCGCCGGACAAGCCTATCGTTGCACCGAAGCCAAAGGCATCGTGCCATTGGCCCGTTTCTGATTCTCCGAGTCGCGGCCTTCATTGACTCGTCCCACGACTCAACCTAAGATTTGATGCACGAAACTTCTTACGTTCGGAGGATTTGTCCATGGCGAAGCATTCCGAAGAAACATCACACCGCACGCAAAACCTGATTCGAGCCGCAGCAGGTTCAGCCTGTCTCGCGCTGGTGCTGATTGCGTCGGGCTGCGGGTCGACGCCGAAAGACACCCGCGCCGCGGATGAAACCACCATTCGTGCTCTGGACGCCCAATGGGCCAAGTCCGCTGCGGCCAAGGATCTGGACGCAACCGTCGGCTACTACAGTGATGATGCTTCGCTCCTTGCTCCCAACTCTCCGATCGCCAGCGACAAGCAATCGATTCGCGAAGCCTGGAATGCGCTGCTGGGCGCCGGCGCTTCGTTGACATGGCAAGCCACCAAGGTAGATGTCGCGCATTCCAGCGATCTGGCCTACGTCGTCGGCTCCTATCAGTTGATGACCAACGATCCCAAGGGATCGGTAGCTGCGGATCGCGGCAAATTTGTCGAGGTTTGGAAAAAACAAGCCGACGGCAGTTGGAAAACAGTCGCCGACATCTTTAACTCCGACCTTCCCGCGCAAAAACCGGCGCCGCCCGCCGCGGCCAAAAAATCGGCTCGCCATCCACACTCGAAAAAGAAAGGTCGCACCCACTCGCATTCCAGCGGAATGTGACGCCATGCAGACTCTCTTGCAGGATCTGCGCTATGCATTCCGCACTCTGCTAAAAGCCCCAGGATTCACCGTCGTCGCGATTCTCACTCTGGCCTTGGGCATCGGCGCCAACACTGCAATTTTTTCGATCATCAATACGGTCCTCTTAAGTCCGCTGCCGTACCACAACGCCGGAAGGCTTATCAGCATTTCAGCCGGTGAACGAGAAAAGGGGACTACCGGAGTCCCCTTATCCCTCCCGAAGTTCGAGCACATTCAGCAACAGACTCAAACCCTCGAAAGTGCCGGCGCTTTTTATCAGACCACGCTGAATATGACCGGGAATGGCGAACCGGAGCAAATTAACGCGAACCGGGTCAATCACGATTTCTTTCATGTTCTCGGCGTCTCGCCCGTTCTCGGTCGTGACTTTCTGCCCGCGGAAGATCAGATCGGCGGCGCCGAAGTGGCGATCCTTTCCGACGCGTTTTGGCATACCCATTTCAACGCCGACCCGGCGGTTCTCGGCCGCACCATCGCCCTCGACGGAAAATCCACCACCATCGTTGGCGTCCTGTCGCCCAATTTCCGTTTTCCTTTTCAGCAGCCCGAACCGGACATTTGGGTTCCGCGCGTCTTCGACATTCTCGGCCTCCGTCCGGTGCAACTGCGCTCCGGTGCCGGATTTCTTTTTATCCTCGCGCGGCTCAAGACCGGGGAAACGATGGCCCGCGCCCAAAGCGAACTCGACTCCATCAATCAGAACTACTCTCAAGAATTTCCCGGTAACGCCGACTCCGGCAAACATTCCCTGGATGTGACATCGGCTGCCGACAATCTCGTGGGCGGCGTTCGACCTTCACTTTTCGTTTTGCTCGGCGCCGTCGGTTTCGTACTGCTGATTGCCTGCGCCAATGTCGCTAGCCTCTTACTGGCGCGCGCGACCGTGCGCGAAAAAGAAATGGCCCTCCGGCAATCGCTGGGAGCCACCAGCGCGCGCCTGGCGCGCCAACTTCTTGCCGAAGGTTTGGTGCTTTCGTTTGTGGGCGGCGCGTTGGGAGTGGCCCTCGCCTTTCTCTCTCTCCCCCTCTTGCGCCTCGGGGCGGGCACCACCGTTCCGCGGCTCGACGAAGTACACATCAGCGGCAATGTTTTGCTGTTTTCGATCGTGCTTTGCATCCTGACCGGAATTGCGTTCGGACTCGTCCCGGCCTGGCAAGTTTCGCGCCATAATTTGCACGACACCCTCAAAGAGGGCCGCGGTACTTCCGGCGGCGGCCGGGGTGGGCGCGCGCGCCAAATCATGGTGGTCTCCGAAGTTGCCGTGGCCTTGATCCTCGTCACGGGTGCCGGGCTGCTGATCAAAAGTTTCGTCCGTCTGCTGAACGTGAATCCTGGCTTCAACGCGCAGAGTGTCATGACGTTCCCGATCAATTTGCCTACGGCTCATTACACCACCGGCCCGCAGCGCGCGGAATTTTTCCGCCAGGCGCTCGAGCGCATCCGCACCATCCCCCCCGTCGAATCCGCCGGCGTGGTCAGCTTCATTCCGCTCGCGGGTCCGGTCCGCTATGTGTTCTTCTGCGCCGAAGGGCAGGTCTGCCAGGGGATTGGAAAAGACCCGCTAATTGCCTTGCGCCAGGCCAGTCCCGGATTTTTCGAAACCATGCGCATCCCGTTGCTTCGCGGCCGCACCTTCACCGAAGCAGACATCCCCGGTGCCACTCCCGTCGTGATCATCAATCAGACCGTCGCTGAACATTTTTTCCCCGGCCAGGATCCGGTGGGCAAGACTCTGCAGAATTCCCGCGACAGGATTCCCCTGCAAATCGTCGGCGTGGTGGCGGACGTGAAATTTAATTCGCTGGGCGCGCCGAAGTTCGAAGAAATGTATCTGCCTTACCAGCAAAGCCCGTGGATGGCCATGACCATCGTGGTGCGCTCCAGCTCTGCCGCTCAGCCACTGGTTTCGGCCGTTCGCGAAAAAATCAAGGAAATCGATCCCGATCTGCCCACCGCAGGAATCGTGCCGATGGAAAAACTCGTCTCCGATTCCGTCGGCCAGCCCCGCCTGCTCACCGGCCTCGTCGGAGCCTTTGCTGGATTCGCGCTGCTGCTCGCGGCCGTCGGAATCTATGGGGTGATGGCTTATTCCGTTTCGCACCGCGTACATGAAATGGGCATTCGCTTGGCGCTCGGCGCCGCCCCCCGCGACATTTTCCGCTTGGTGATCGGCCAGGGCATGCGCCTGGTTCTCGCCGGACTTTTAATCGGATTTCTCGCTTCGTTGTGGCTCACCAAACTGCTGGGCTCTCTGCTTTTCAGTACCAGCGCGAAAGATCCCCTGACTTTCGCCGCCGTTTCGCTCATGCTTGTTTGCGTGGCGCTCGCCGCCTGTTACATCCCCGCACGCCGCGCCACTCGTGTCGACCCCATGATTGCGCTGCGTTACGAATAATTCTCTCGCCCCGCCGTAATCTTGGACACTAATGCTTTTATAGTATTGCCGCGAATTCTGCCTTCGTTTAAATTCCGGCCAGTCAAAACCACTTCAGCCGCACTTCAGTCTTCCCACCCCGGAAACCTGAATCTGCGGTAAGCGCGGGCTCCCAGCCAGCACCACTGGCTGGGAACCGTGTCTCTCCGGGCGTAAAACCAGTTTCCCGCAATTCACTCCACCTGAACTCGCCTTTGAGCCGTCTAAGAATGAGCCACGGTCCGCCAGAACTTGGTCCATCGGGCGTCAAAGCGCGGATTATGCCGCAGTTTGACAGCAATATTGCGGTCTACCATACTGAAATTCGTTTTCTCGGCGTGGGCTCGGGCCTGCGTGGTCTCGTTTGTTTCGAAATCCCAGTTACGGGAGTTGGTGAGAATGTCCCATAGTCTCCGATGCGGCGTGGCTATCCTGTGCTTGACCATCGTCGGAATATTGTGCAACCGACCCGCCGCTGCCCAACAGAAACCGGCGGCTGTCATGCCCCCCCAAATGGATTACACGGTCCGCACCCTCACCAACGGGCTGCAGGTAATTTTCCTCGAAGATCATGCCGTGCCTGTTATCAATCTCCAGGTCTGGTATCACGTAGGTGCCAAAGACGAGCTGCCCGGCCGCACCGGTTTCGCGCACCTCTTCGAGCACCTGATGTTTAAGGGTTCGGCGCACGTTCCGGCGGAAGAACATTCCCGCATCATCGAAGCCGTGGGCGGATTCGACAACGCCGAAACCACCGACGACACCACCAATTTTTTCGAAACTTTCCCCAGCAATTACCTGGAAAGAGTGTTGTGGCTCGAAGCCGACCGCATGGGTAGCCTGAATGTTTCTGAAGAGAATTTTAAATCCGAACGCGAAGTGGTAAAGGAAGAGCGTCGCGTCCGCATCGAAAACCAGCCTTACGGTCACCTGGAAGAGGATTTGCGCGCGGCGGCTTTCACCGAACACGCCTACCATCACACTGCCATCGGCAGTATGGCCGATCTCGACAACGCAAAAATCGAGGACGTCCGCCAGTTCTCTAACACCTTCTACAAACCCAACAACGCGACTCTGGTAATCGTCGGCGATTTCAATTCCAAGCAAGCTTTACTCTGGACCCAAAAATATTTCGGCGGCATCCCGGCCTCGGCCCAGCCGATCCCGCGCATCAACCATCCCGAACCGCCCCAGGCTGCCGAGCGCATCGTCCAGAAGTCCTATTCGAATACGCCCCTGCCCGCGATTGTCATCGGCTATAAGATTCCCGCGCGCTACGCGCCCGATAGCTATCCGCTCGATCTTGCCTCTAATATTCTTTCCGGCGGCGAAAGTAGCCGGCTGTACCGGACGCTGGTCTACCAAGATCAGATCGCGGTGGAGGCCGCCGGTTCTGCAGATTTTGCCGAGGATCCCAATCTGTACTCGGCTTACGCCATCATGAATCCCGGCCACTCCCCGGAAGATGGGCAGAAGGCGCTGGTCGCGGTGCTCGATGGTTTAAAGACTCAACCGGTCGAGGCCCGGGAACTCGAGAAAGCGAAAAACCAGGAATTCGCCGGATTTATCCTGGGCCGCGACACCGATGAAGAAAAAGCAATCGCACTCGCCGCCGCGGCGGTAATCGGAAAAGATCCCGGGCTCGTCAACACCGAACTTCCTCGCTACCTGAGCAGCACCCCTGACGATATTCAGCGCGTGGCCAAGGACTATTTCGACCTGCAGCATGCCACCGTCATGCTGGTCACCACGTCGGCAGCGCCGCAATAGCCGTTTGCAACGGGTTGATCTACGCCAAAATTCTAGGAGTCAGAATGAAGCGCTCAAGTTGGGTCTGGAATTCACGTTGGTTGCTGCTGGCGATATCCTTCGTCTTCGCGACGACTGTAATGGCGCAAGAAACGGCGACCGCCCCGGCCCCTTCGCGTGGACAATCCGAAGCCAGTGACCGGCCCCCCCAAAAAGCTTCTGGGATCGTTCCCCCTGGAGTGAAGCTCGCGGCCCAGATGCCTGCAGCCGGCGCCCCGCGCCCCTTCGAATTTCCAAAAGCTGCCTCAAAAACTTTAACGAATGGTTTGCGAGTGTTTGTCGTTACCGATCACCGCGAGCCCGCGGTCGCGGCGCGCTTGGTCCTCCTCTCGGCGGGCAGTATTAAGGACCCTTCATCCATGCCCGGGGTCGCCCAAATGACTGCAGCTTTGTTGACTCAGGGAACCGAGAAGCGTTCGGCTCGCGAGATTGCGGAAACGATTGATTTTCTTGGCGGCACCTTACAAGCGACTGCAGATCGCGACGGCACCACCGTTACCCTCGACGTCGTCAAAAAAGATCTCGGCACCGGAATGGATTTGATGTCCGACGTAGTGCTTCATCCGGCGTTTGCGTCGGACGAACTCGACCGCCAGCGTCAGCAGGTGTTATCGAGTTTGCAAGTCCAATACGCGGATCCCAACTATCTGGCCACTCTGGTTTTCGCCCGAGTCCTCTATGGGAATTCCGCCTATGGCCTGCCGGAAGCGGGAACGCCGCGCAGCGTGCAGGAATTCAGACGCGATGATTTCGTGAAATTTCACGACGCCAACTACGCGCCCAACGGAGCCCTGCTCGCTTTTGCCGGCGATATAACGCCGGACGAGGCCTTTGCCATCGCTGAAAAATACTTCGGCCTTTGGCAGAAAACGAGTGTTGCCGCTGACATCCCCGCGCCCGGTTCGCTGACTACCGGCCAGCATATCTGGTTGCTCGATAAGCCCGACGCCGTTCAGACTCAGATTCGCCTGGGCAAGTTCTCGATTCGCCGGAGTGATCCGGACTATCTGCCGTTGGAAGTCACCAATCATATTTTCGGCGGGAGTTATAACAGCCGCCTCAATACCGAAGTCCGCATCAAAAAAGGACTGACCTATGACGCGTCCTCCAGTCTTAATGCGCACCGCTACTCCGGCTCTCTTTCGGTGAACACCTTCACCAGAACGGAGACGACCGTGGAAGCCCTAAAGTTGGTGATGAACCTTCTGGGGGGCATGGCCAACGGTGAAATCACCCAGCAGGAACTGAATTTCGCGCGCGATTACCTCGCGGGTGTCTATCCCATTTCATCCGAGACCGCCGAGCAGGTCGCCGATCGAGTATTGATCGCAGCCGCTTTTGAATTGCCCGCCGACTACAACCAAACTTATCCCGCTAAAGTTCGCGCCATGTCGCTCGACCAGGTCCAGGCAACCGCCCGCAAATATTTCACCGCCAGGGATCTCGACATCGTCCTGGCCGGAAACGTCGGCGCCTTTCGCGACTCCCTAAAAAAGGAGTTTCCGGACGCGCAGATCGTGGAAATTCCATTCGATCAAATTGACGTGGTGTCCCCGGATCTGCGCGCCGCCAAGCAGGAAAGCGTTGTAGCCTCGCCCGAGTCCCTGGCGCAGGGCCAGCAAATTCTGATGGCCGCCGCCCAAGCCGCGGGAGGAGACTCCCTCAGGTCGGTCGCGACCCTGAGCTTTTCCGAAAGTGGAAAGATCTACAATCCTAGCGGCGATCAACCGCTCCAGGTCAACTGGCAGGTGGCTTATCCCGATCGTTCTTATGGCCAAGTAAGCCTCGGCTCAGTCAATATCCTTCAGATCTGCAACGGCTCGTCCTCCTGGCTGAAATTTCCGGACAATGTTCGCGATACCACCAATGTGATCGGCGAATTCAAACGCGGCATTGCGCTCTTTGGCGGCGGCTGGGGAATCTATCAACAGGTTCTCGCCGGGAATGTCTCCGGTCAGGCCCTCGGGGAAGAGCAGATCGGCGACAAAAAAACTCTCGGTGTCGCGGTGCAGCTGCCTTTCGCCGCACTCAAGTTATATTTCGACCCGGATTCGCACCTGCTCGTGGCCGCTCGTTATCAATCCAAAGGCGAGGAGGGTGACGTAGAAAACGAACAGCACTGGAGCGATTACCGTAACGTAGATGGTCGCCAATTCGCTTTCGCTACTGAGACGAACCGTAAGGGCCTGAAGCTTTTCGATTCGATGGTGGAAAGCGTAAAGATCAATCCCGTGGTCGATCCAGCGATCTTTACAAAACCCGCTGATCTGCCGCCTGCCAAATAACGGCCCCTACTTCACGTTGAGAATTACTTTTCCGATGTTCTTTCGTGCGTGAATGTATTTGTGGGCGGAAACCGCGTCCGCCAAGGGGAAGGATTTGCCGATTACCGGTTTTATTTTGCCGGTCTCGTAGAGTTTAAAAACCTCTTCCATTTCACGGCGCATCAAGCCTGCTTTGGAAAGCATTTTCCCCAGACTTACTCCGATCACCGTAATATTGTCAGCCATCAATCGCAACGGATTGAACCGCGGCGTTTGCAGAATCGCGCTCAAGCCGCGCGCCGCGCTTTTCTTGCCGTCCGGCCCGGCTGCCGCCGATAGGCCATACACCACCAGCCGTCCCGTCGGGCCCAGGCACTTGTAGCTATTGGCGAAGGATTTACCGCCGATGGCGTCCATCACCATCTCGATGCCGTCCGGAGAAAATTTGCGCAGGACCTCGACGAAATCGCTCTTTTCGTAATCGATGGCGTGATCGACCCCGATTTTCCGCAGATACTCCTGCTTGGCCGGTCCCGCCGTCCCGTAAATCTCCAGGCCTTTGGCGCGTGCCAACTGCACCGCAGCGGTTCCCACGCCGCCCGCCGCCCCATGAATCAAAATGCGGTCGCCAGATTGCAGATTGCCCATGGCGAACATCGCGTGATAAGCCGTCAGATAGTTAACCGGCAGCGCCGCGCCATCTTCGAAGGGCATACCGGCCGGCAAACGGTAAACTTGCCGCGCCGGCACCGCCACCCATTGTGCGTAGGCGTTGTATTGCGTGATCGCGCAGACTGCGTCGCCCGGCCGAAAGGTATCGCCGTCACCCGATTTCCCACCGTCGCCAACCTTTTCCACCACTCCGGCCACTTCAAAGCCCGGAACGAAGGGCGGTTTGGGCACGCCGGGATAAATTCCCATTCGCTGCATCAGGTCGGCGAAGTTCACGCCGGCCGCTTTCACCCGGATCAGCACTTCGCCTGAATTGACCTGCGGATCGGGCATCTCCCGCGCCTCTAAAACCTCGGGGTCTCCATACCTCTTTACCGCCACCACGCGCATCAAAACTCCTTCGACTGGGCGATCCAAATTGAACTATTTAACTGGGTACCATAATGATAGCAACGAACGGTCTTCGATGCCTGTTCGCCGCGCCGCGAAATGGATTTACCGGCCGAATTATCTCCAGCCTTTATGTTTTGGATTCGCAGCCATCCTAACTTAAACTACTAGACCTTACGTATCGATGACACCCACACACAGAGCAAGAGTCCTGTTCCGCAGCATCGCAATTTTTCTAGCCACTGGCGGTTTTCTCGCCGTTGCCGGCGCGGCCCAGGCGCCCACGCCCGCGGTCCTTGTCGCCATGAAGGACGAGCTGGATCGCTCGATGGCTGCCATGTCCAAGGGCGACCCGGCCGCCTACTTCATCAGCAGCACGGTTGCCGACCGCCAGTATTCCGAAGTGTCCGGATCCAACGGCGCGTTGCTCACCAGCACCGAAACGCGCGCCCGTTGGCTCGAAGTTCAGACCCGCGTCGGTACCTACCAGCTCGACGACACTCACAAACTCGCCGACCGCCAGCCCAGCTGGACCAGTCCCGGCACCAGCGTCGTCGTCGATGACGACATTCCGGTCCTTCGTCGCGAAATTTGGCTGGAAACCAACCGCCAATATCGAGCCGCCGGTGAAGCGCTTATAAAAGTAAGAACCAGCCAGCAGGTTCAGGTTCAGACCGCCGAGGGCAACGCCCCGGATTTTTCCCGCGAAAAGCCGCACGTTTCGATCGGCCCTCGCATCGAAATCAAAGTCGACCGCAAGCCCTGGGAAGAAAAAGTCCGCAAGTACACGGCCGCGTTCAGTAAATCACCCGAAGTTTTGAATTCCATTGCCACCTTCACCGCCTTGGGAATGAATCAATACCAGGTCAACACCGAGGGCACTCAGCTCGCTTTCGGTCAGGTGCATTACCGCCTCGAACTCTACGTCCAGAGTAAAGCGCCCGACGGCATGGACATCAATCGCTACGCCAATTTCGACTGGCTCAATCCCAAAGATGCTCCCGACGACCAGACCGTATTCGCCCGCATCCAGGTCATGATCGCGGAAACCGAAGCGCTCGATAAAGCGCCGCTGGTCGATCCTTACGCGGGCCCAGCGATGCTCACCGGCCGCGCCGCCGCCGTTTTCTTCCATGAAGTTTTCGGCCATCGCGCCGAAGGCTTCCGCCAGAAAGACATCAACGAAGGCCAAACCTTCACCAGCAAAGTTGGGGAGCAGATTCTGCCCGACTTTATCTCCATCAAAGACGATCCCACCGAGGCTGCGCTCGACAAACAAATGCTGCTCGGAAACTACGCCTTCGACGATGAGGGTGTTCCAGCGGAAAACGTGCAGCTCGTGGATCACGGCGTTTTGAAAACTTTCCTGATGTCGCGTTCGCCGCTCGTCAACATTCCGCAGTCGAATGGTCACGGTCGTCGCCAGCTCGGCTTCGTTCCGGTGGCGCGGCAGGGAAACCTGATTGTCTCCAGCTCCAAAGCCGTCAGCAACGACCAGCTGCGCCAGCAATTGATCGATTTGGTGAAAGCGCAGGGCAAACCGTTCGGCCTGCTGATTGACGACATCGCCGGAGGGTTTACTTTTACCGGCCGCCAGCAACCGCAGGCTTTCCAGGTTCTTCCGCTGGTTGTCTACAAGGTCTACGCCGACGGCCGGCCCGACCAGCTCGTCCGCGGCGTGGACATCGTCGGGACGCCACTCGTTTCGTTGACGAAAATCGTTGCCACCGGCGACACGCCAGATATTTTCAATGGCTATTGCGGCGCGGAATCCGGCTCGGTGCCCGTGGCCGCCGTTGCGCCGGCCATTCTAATTTCAGAAATGGAAGTTCAGAAGAAAGAAACGTCCACCGACAAACCGCCGATCCTGCCGCCACCCGCGCACGATCCGGAAGACAAGGGGCAACGCTAGTGAGGAAAATTTCCGTCTTCGCGCTGCTCGCCACATTGGCATTTCCGGTTGCTGCCTTCGCCGCTCACGATAAAAACGCCAGCGCTGCGGCGAAACTCCTTGCACCGCAGGCTCCGGTTCCGGAAACGGAATCGGATCAAACCCTCCGGGCCATGCACGATGAGATGGAGCGTTCCCGCACACGCCTGCAATTGCCGGGTGTGGACAAGCCCTTCTACATCGAATATCGCTTGCTCGATATCGACGTGCGCTCGGTGACCTCTTCCTTCGGCGCGTTGATCGCCTCTAACGACACGCGCAACCGGTTCATGAGCATCGACGTGCGTGTCGGCGACTATCATTTGGACAGTTCGAATTTCGTCAGCGAAGATGGCTTCCAGGGATTCCTCGGCACCACCGGTGAAGTCGGCATCGACCGCGATTACAATTCGCTGCGCCAGGATTTGTGGCTCTCTACCGATCAGGCCTACAAGCAGGCCGTCACCCAGATGTCGCTCAAGCAATCTTTTCTGCGCAGCCTGACCAAACCTCCCGAAATCGATGATTTTTCACAAACAACTCCGATTGTAAAAATCGATCCCCGCATCGAACCCGATTGGACCACGCGCAACTGGGAAGAAGAATCCCGCCAGGCTTCCGCCGCGCTGCTGAAATTTCCGCAGTTGAACGCGACCCGCGTGAATTATTACCTGGTCTATTTCACCTACTATTTGATGAACACCGAGGGCACTACCATTCGCACCTCGCGTCATCTGGCCGCGATCGAAGCCGCTCTCGATACCACCGCGGGTGACGGAATGCCGCTTCACAATTTTTATGCGGTCTATGTGTCGAAGCCGGGCGAGTTGCCGGATCCGGCGACCGTCGGCCAGTCCTTGGCTCAGGCCAGCACGCAGCTCATGACCTTGCGCCAGAGTCCGATCGTTTCTGATTTTACCGGCCCAGTCCTGTTTCAAGGCGCGGCTTCCGGCGCGCTGTTGGCCCAGGCGCTCGCTCCGTCCTTGTCCGGCGCGCGCCCGCCGCTTTCCACCATGCCTGCGTTCGATGAAATGATGCAGCGCATGGGCGGCCGCAGCGAATGGTCTGGCCGAGTGGGCAGCCGTGTGCTTCCGGCGACCATGTCGCTGATCGACGATCCCACCCTGAAAGAATTTAACGGTGCGGCGCTGCTCGGAAACTATGACATCGACGATGAAGGCGTAAAAGCCCAGCGCGTGGCCATCGTCGAGAACGGTACGTTGAAAAATTTACTGATGTCGCGCCGTCCCGGCCCGGAATTTCAAACTTCCAACGGTCACGCCCGCTCCGCATTGCTTTCTGACACTCGCCCGCTCAGCAGCAACCTCATGCTGCAGGCCACCGGCGGACTGAATTCCGCTGACCTAAAAAAGAAATTTCTCGATGCCTGCCATGACGACGGCCATGAATGGTGCCTGGAAATCAAAAGCATGGACAATCCGGCGCTCTCCTCGATCCGGCAGGAGGATTTCAGCGACTTTATCGGCGCCGTCGCTGGCGGTGTGGCCAGCGGTGAAAGAATTCCGCTGGTGATGTATCGCGTTTATGTCGCCGACGGTCGCGAAGAAATGGTCCGCGGCGGGCACATCGAAGGCTTGCAGCTTCGTTCGTTGCGCAATATTCCCGCGTATGGCGACGATGAAAACGTATTCCCCTACATGCAAAATCCCACCGGTGGGTTCGCTGGAACCGCGCTCGGTGCGTTTGGTTCCGCTCAGGGCGGCATTCCCAGCACCATCGTCGCTCCGTCGTTGCTGCTCGACGAAGTCGAAGTCCGCGGCTTCCACGGCGAACCACGTCGCCTGCCGCTGGTTGACGCGCCGCCGCTGACCCAGTAACCGGACGTCCCAGCGTATAATCTGCCGAATGACTTTGGATCCAGCCCAGCAGGCGACACGCGAAAAACGAATCGCAGCCCTCGCGTCCGTCGGCTCAGCGGTCCTGCTGCTGTCCCTCAAGATTTTCCTGGTCGCTCGCACCGGCAGTTTGGGTGTTTTGTCGGAAGCGATGCATTCCGGGCTCGACTTCCTCGCCGCCGTCATCACTTTTCTTTCCGTGCGCGTTGCGGACAAGCCGGCCGACGCGGATCATCTCTACGGTCACGGCAAAATCGAAAGTTTCTCCGCCTTTGTCGAAACCGCTCTGCTGCTTTTCACCGCCATCTACATCATCTGGGAAGCGATCCAGCGCCTGTTCTTCCACGCCAGCACGCTGCATCCGAGCCTCCTCGCCATCGTGATTCTGTTTCTTTGTATGGGCATCGATTTCGTGCGCTCCCGCGCCCTGAATCGCGTGGCGCAGAAATATCCCAGCGAAGCTCTGGAAGCCGACGCGTTGCATTTTTCCACCGACGTGTGGAGCACCTTCGTGGTCATCTTGGGCATTTCGGGCGCCTGGCTCGGCCAACGTTACGGAATCCCGTGGCTCGGCATGCTGGATGCCCTAGCGGCCCTCGTCGTCGCCGGAGTAATCATCTGGATCGGTTCGCGCCTCGGTAAGCGCACGGCGGACGCCCTGTTGGACGTCGCGCCCCACGGCCTGCGCGAACGCATCGAAAACGCCGTGGACAAAACCGAAGGTGTGCTGCAAAGCGAGCGCGTCCGCGTGCGCAAAGCCGGCCAGCGGTATTTCGTCGACGTGACCATGAGCGTGCCGCGCACGGCCAGCCTGGAACAGGCCCACGCCGCCAGCCAGGCCGTCGAGAACACCATCGAACGGATGATTCCGGCCGATGTCGTGGTCCACGTGGAGCCTCGCGCAAAATCGGACGAAAACCTGTTCGAAACCATTCGCGCTGTGGCCCAGCGTCGCGGCCTCGCCGTCCACGAGTTATCCGCCCATCAATTCGACAACCGGCTGTTCATCGAGTTGCATCTTGAGGTCGACGAAGGCTCCAGCCTTCGTCAGGCGCATGCTCGCGCCACCGAACTCGAAGAAGATATTCGCCTGGCCACCGAACCCGGTGCGCTCATAAACATTCACATCGAACCACTTGGCGCAAAAATTGCCGGCGCCGAAGAAATGAAAGGCCTAGCCCGCTCGGTCCAGGACTACCTGCATTCCTTACAAGCTGAGTATCACGAAATGGCCGACTGCCACGAAGTCCACGTCCGCAGCGTCGACCACAAAATTCTGGTCTCCTGCCACTGCGCCATGGACGGCGCGTTGCCCATCACCGAAGTTCATGACATCACCGCGGCCCTCGAAGACCGGGTCAAAGAACGCTTCCCGCAGATCTTCCGCCTCACCATTCACCCCGAACCGGTGGAAGAAAGCTAAACAAGATAGTGCCTATCAATGGAATCAAGAACGGAACGTGTTGGATGGAGAGCCCTGCCCTAGCGTCGGTTACGATTTCAGCGACATAGGCTGTTTTCGTCAGCGCACGGCTTTAGCCGCTGAGGGAACGATTTCTTCATTTTGCGGCACTAGAAACCATTACGCGGCGCGTGAAGACCTGTGCCGCCAGCGCAATCACCGCGGGAAAACATTCCAGCACATACCGCGGCTCCGGCGTCTCGACGAACCTCGCGAAAAATAAAGTGCGCACGATGCAGAACACGATGAGTAGCGCCACGCCCGGTCGACGCCGCGCGATCCAGGCTCCTGCCAATGCCAGTAGCAAATAAAACGCATTCACCGCCGTCAGCCCCAGCGTCACCAGAAAATCCCGTCGATCGTCCTGCCATTCCTCGCGCACCGGCCATAAATGACCCGATGAAGGCAGCAGCTCCACCCGCGGCGTAAACCAAAGCGTCAGCATCCGCAGCCCCGGTATTTTCAAATAGGTCCGCAACGGATGGCGCTCCGTACGCTGCCGCGCAATTTCCCGAAATCCTTGATCCAGATTCGGATCGATCGTCAGCGCTTCGTTATATTCATCGATCAGGTCGGAAACCCGCTCGCGCTCGTCGTCCGAATCGAACGCATACGGCGGCAATTGTGAAACGACGATTTCCTCGTCGTTTACCTTCCACTGCGAAAGATACACATCCCGGAAACGCCACATCCAGGTATTCGTCCAGGCGGTGAAGCCGAGTGGCGTGTACTCTCCGGGAAGCTCACTGTATCGCGGAGCCAAAAATTGCACGTCATGCAGTGTGCGCCAGTTTCGCGCGGCCCAAGGAATCAGCGGTAGTATCAGTCCAACCGCCATCAGTAGGCCCGCGCGTACCAGTTTCCGCCAGTCCACTGGACGCCACCACTTCGCCAACAGAATCAATCCCGCTGCGATCAACAACAGCGGAGTTTCCGGGCGCACCAATGTTCCAAAGCCCACCACCAGTCCGCCGAGAAACCACGGATTGGACAGAAAAGCTCCGCGTCTCGCGACCGTCGCCGAGGCATTCAACGCCGTCGCGCCGAGGTCGGTTTGCAACAGAACTAGAGTGGCCAGCGCCGTGAAGAAAATCACCAACGTTTCGGTCAGTATCACGGCCGTGTAATTCGCCGTAAACGGACACAGCGCCGCCAGCCACAAACCACCCAGCGCCACCCGCCGCCGCGATGCCTCCGGCGCAATCCGTGCCGCAATCAACGTGATAATGAAGCAGGTCGCCAGATCCACGAAAATCTGCGCCACCATCGCTGCCTTGGTGGATTGCCCCGCAAACGCAAAAACCGAAGCCAGAAAAGCCGGATACCCCGGAACCCGCATGTCCACGGCGGTCAGTTGCCCATACACCGGAAATCCGTACACGCCGTTCTTCAGCCAATTCCAGGCCAGCTCGATGTAGAATGGTCCATCGCCCGTATCCGTCACCGGAAATTTCAGCACGAGATACAACCGCAGGGCCAGCCCGCTTACCGCAGCCAGGGCGATATTCACGCGAGTAATTTGCTTGGGAGTCATTGACAGCTTTGCACGGGACCGTTAGCTTGGATTGTCTGAATGGTTGAACGCAAGCCAATTTTTTACGACCAGGAACGCCGTCGCTGGCGGCGAACCCGCCGCGTGCTCGAGATCGTCGGCGGCCTTTTTACCCTGGTTCTGGTCGTTTTCATCGTCAACGTTTTTCGCAAGCCTGAACTCCCCGACGTCCTCTCGGCCGCCACCCATTGGAGTGTGCACGCCATCCCCACCAAGACGAAACCCAAGGTGGTCCGCCAGGGACGCAAACGCAAAGTCGCCGCGCTGGGCAAGTTGCCCCAAAATTACGATCCGCTGCGCGCCGCTTTTTACGTCAGCTACGATTCGACCAGCCTGGCTTCGCTGCAACAGCACTATCACGACATCGATTTGCTCATTCCCGACGCCTTACATGCCGTCTCTCCCGATGGCCGCCTCGATATCGAACAGGATTCGAAACTGGTTTCCTGGATGCAGACCAGCCAGGTCGAACTTCCCATCATGGCCATGGTCAACAACTACGATGGCAAAGACTGGCTGATCAAGGAAATGACCGAAATGCTGGCGAACCCCGCTGCGCGCCAGAAGCTCTCCAAATCGCTCACGGCTTTTGCCAACGCCCAGCACGATCCCGGCATCGTCGTCGATTTTGAGCTAGTCCCCGATTCCAGCCAGGAGGACTTCGCCCGTTTCATCGGCGACCTGGGGAACGATTTGCACGCGTCCAACCTGAAATTAATGGTCGCGCTCCCGGCCGCGGATTGGAGTTACGACTACAAAACCCTGGCCAACGAAGCCGACGCCGTGATCCTGATGAACTACGACTTTCACTATCCTTCGTCGGAACCTGGCCCGATTGCTTCGCAGGATTGGTTCGAGCGCAATATCGAAACTATCGTGAAGATCGTCCCGGCCGATAAAATCGTCATGGGTATCGCGAACTACAGCTACGATTGGCCGGCCAAAACAAAAGCAGTTCCGCACCCGATAGCCCAGGCCGTCACTTTTCAGCAGGGAATCATCACCGCCGTCGAATCCGAATCGGACGTCACCTTCGATCCCGACACGCTGAACCCTCATTACTCCTACGAAGACGAAAAAAATCTGGTCCATAACGTCTGGATGCTCGATGGCGTCACCGCTTACAACGAACTCCGTGCCGCCGAGCGCGCCGGTGTGCGCGGCACCGCGCTGTGGCGCTTAGGTATGGAAGATCCTTCCATGTGGTCGATTTGGGATGCCACTCACCCCGACGACGCGATTCGGGCCAAGCTCGACGAAGTCCCGCCCGGATACGATTTAATCCTTGAAGGTGACGGCGATATTTGGCGCATCACTGCCACGCCGCAAAGCGGCCGCCGCACCATCGATTACGATTCCAGCAGCGACGTCATCGACGACGAGTCCTACCAGACGTATCCGCTTTCCTGGCGCATCGAACAGATGGGTGCCTCGCCCACCAAGCTGGCCCTGACCTTCGACGATGGCCCGGACGAAACCTGGACCCCGCAAATCCTCAAGATCCTGAAAGACAAGGGTGTTCCCGCCGCATTTTTTGTGATAGGTGAATCCGCCAGCCAATATCCGCAGATCGTGCGAAACGAATACCAATCGGGAAACGAAGTCGGCAACCACACCTTCACGCATCCCGATTTCGAAACGATTTCGAAATCGCAGCTGCAGATTGAATTGAATCTCACCGAGCTGCTCCTCGAAAGCAACCTCGGCGTAAAAACTTTGCTCTTCCGACCACCCTACGGCATCGATCATCAGCCGGAAACCGCCAGCGAAATTCAGATGCTCCCGATACCCCAGGCCATGGGTTACATCATCGTCGGCGCGCGTGTCGATCCGCACGATTGGGGTGAGCCCAATGGCGGAGCGCCTCCGCCCACCGCCACCATCGTCGAGCGCGTTTTGCACGACGCGCAGCTCGGCAAGGGCAATATCATCCTGATGCACGATGGCGGTGGCGAACGCGCCAACACCGTCGCCGCGCTGCCGCAAGTCATCGATGGCTTGCGCGCTAAAGGCTACGAATTCGTTTCAGTCGCGGACTTGCTGGGCCAGACCCGCGCCCAAGTGATGGAGCCCTTGACCCAGAACGAATGGATCCTGGTTCGCGCGGACGCCTTCATTTTCGAAGTTTTCCATTGGCTCCGCTCCGGCATCGCCTTCATCTTCTTGGCCGGAATTTTGCTGGTCAGCGGACGAGCCCTGATCGTCGGTCTGCTCGCCCTGATCGAAAAACTTCGTCCGACTCCCGCCGATCACCCTGAATACAAACCGCAGGTGACGGTGCTGATTCCCGCCTACAACGAAGAAGCTGCGATCGTTCAAACCGTCAAGGCCGCGCTGGCCTGCGATTATCCAAAGCTCGAAATTCTGGTCATGGATGACGGCTCGACGGACCAAACCCCCGACCTCGTGCGCGCCAATTTTGGCAACGATCCTCGTGTCCGCATGATTTCGCAACCGAATCGCGGCAAGCCCGCGGCTTTGAACCATGGCCTCGAAGAAGCCACCGGAGAAGTCATCATCTCTATCGACGGCGATACCATCGTCGATCCTGAAGCGATTCCGCGGCTGGTTCGGCACTTCGCCGATCCTAAAGTCGGCGCCGTCGCCGGCAATGTAAAAGTCATAAATCGCAACCGCTGGCTGACCCGCTGGCAAGCGCTCGAATACATCACCAGCCAAAATCTCGAAAAGCGCGCCTTCGATCTGCTCAATTGCATTCCGGTCGTTCCTGGCGCCGTCGGCGCTTGGCGCACCAGCGTGCTGCGCGACCATCACGGATTTTCCGGCGACACCGTCGCTGAAGATACCGACCTCACCCTCACCATTCGCCGCGAGGGCTGGAAAATTCTCTACGACGAAGACGCCATCGGCCGCACCGAAGTTCCGGAAACCGTCGAAGCCCTCATCCGCCAGCGCTTCCGCTGGACCTTCGGCACGCTGCAGGCCGTCTGGAAGCATCGCGACGCCGTCGGCAAGGCAAAGTACGGCACCCTCGGCTGGATCGCGATTCCCAACATATTTTTGTTCCAGATTATTTTGCCGCTCGTCTCGCCGGTCATCGATCTGCTGTTTTTGCTGTCGATCGCGCTCTGGGGCCTCGGCCAGCTCCGCATCGCCCGCTTGCCGCAACTCTGGACCGCCCAAGATGTGGAACGTTCGCTCATTTTCTTCGCCATCTTCATGCTGATCGACTTGCTCACCTGCGTCGTCGCCTTCCTCCTCGAACGTCACGAAGACTGGACCCTCCTCGCTCCGCTCATACTCCAGCGTTTTTATTATCGCCAAATGATGTACGTGGTGCTCTTCCGCGCCCTGAAAGAAGCCGTCCGCGGCCGGCCCGTCGGTTGGCGTGGCGTCGAACCGCAGACACCCGCGCCCGTACCAGGGGATTGATGTGGATAGGGTGGTAATCCGTATTTTTTAAGGTATTTACCTGATCCGTGCCAAATCCACGAACACCTACACTTCCCGTGTACCAAGGAGGATTTCAATTCATGAAAAGTTCCACTCTGACCATCGGGAAGATTGCGGCAGGCGTCGTTCTCACCGCTGGCTTAGTTGCCTTCACTCCCACGCAAGCCGCGGCGGATTGCCAGCACGACACCGACAAAGCCGACCATAACCTCCACGACGCCATCGCCCATCACGGCGCCGACAGCAAAGAAGCCCAGAAATATCGCGCCGAACTCGCCGCAGTACGCCAACGCTGCTGGGACAAAGAGAAACGTTGGTGGGATTCGGATACTCATCAATGGCGCACCGAACACTGGGACGATCACGACCACGATCACTAGTCGTCCAGCCTGAAGCAAATTTGAATAACAAACGGCTGCGTCTGAGGCACAAGGCGCAGCCGTTTTTCATTTCGTCTTGAGCCTTTTTCCGAAGGCCACTAGACTTCCCACGGAAAACGCAAATGACCCAAACCATAATTCAGCCATTCCTGCTCTTTTTTGGCCAAGCCGAAGAAGCGATGAACTTCTACGTCTCGCTATTTCCCGGCGCGAAGGTGCTCGATCTGATCCGCTACGGCCCGAACGAACCCGGAAAAGAAGCCTCGGTCAAAAAAGCTCGCTTCTCCATCGGCAGCCAGATCGTTCTCTGTACCGACAGCACCGTCAAACATGAATTTTCTCTCACTCCAGCTTTCTCCTTTCTGGTCGAGTATCAGTCCGACCGCGAAATCATCCAACTTTACGATGCGCTCGCCTCGGGCGGCAGCACCCCCATGCCGCTGAGGGCCTATGACTTCAGCCAAAAATTCGCCTGGGTCAACGATCGCTTCGGCGTCTCCTGGCAGCTAAGCCTCGCTTAGATCCCTGTGGCGTCCCTCCGGCCGCCCAAACCTTAGTTCCATTGGCCAATACCCATTCATTCTGCTACTATCCAAAATTGTGATGGGCTGCATCCCGATTTTTAGGAGCGGCACCGGAGGTCACATGAGCGTAGCGCCCCGCGCAGGCGACGGAAAAGTCACCGTCCCCGGCATTCTGGCCCGTAAGTCCGCATCATCTTCACAGCCGAAATCGAAAATCACTTGCTTGACCGCGTACGATTTTCCCACCGCGCGCCTGCTCGATCAGGCTGGGGTGGATATTTTGCTCGTGGGCGATTCTGTCGGCATGGTAGTTCTCGGCTACGACAGCACTCTTCCGGTCACCTTCGAAGAAATCCTCCATCACACCCGCGCCGCCCGCCGGGGCGCCCGGCGAGCCTTGCTGGTCGCCGACATGCCCTATGGAAGTTTTCACGTTACGATCGAAGAATCTGTGCGCAACGCTGTCCGCCTGATCAAAGAAGGCGGCGCCGAAGCCGTGAAAATTGAAGGCGGGGAACGCCGCCTCGAATTGATCGCCCGCCTGGTCGAAGCCGAAATTCCAGTGATGGGCCACGTTGGTTTAACCCCGCAGTCGATTCACGCGTTGGGTGGCTTTCACGTGCAGGGCAAAACCGCCGACGCCGCGCGCCAGCTGGAACGCGATGCCCGCGCCGTGGAAAGCGCCGGAGCATTCGCCGTGGTGCTGGAGTCGGTGCCCAGCGAACTCGCGGCGCGAATCACCGATAAGCTGCGCATTCCCACCATCGGCATCGGCGCCGGGTCCCACTGCGACGGTCAGGTTCTCGTGCTGCACGACCTGCTCGGTCTGACCCAGGGCCACAAGCCCAAATTCGCCCGCCAATACGCCGATCTCTCTGGTGAAATTTCGCGAGCCGTCACCAGTTACTGCGAAGACGTTCGCAGCGGAAATTTTCCGTCCGATGCGGAATCGTTCCGTTCGACCAACGAACTACGCGACTATCTGCGCGCACCTGCACTGGTAAAACAGCGCACCTGAGCAAAATATCCGCAGAGCGCAGCAGCAAAATAAATCAACCCAACGGAGCAGAACCACGTGAACCTGAAAGATTTCACTCTCCTCTACGATTTCAATACTTGGGCCAACCGCCGCACTCTGGACGCCTGCGACGCTCTCTCCGACGCCCAGTTCGTCCAGGACTTGGGTAGTAGCTTTGCATCGGTCCGCGAGACGCTGGCGCACCTCATGCTCGTCGAATGGCTCTGGCTCGAACGTTGGAAAGGCCATGGTCCCGACCGCTATCCGCCCAGCACTGAATTCCCGAATCTTGCCGCTATCCGCGCGCGTTGGGCCCAGATTGAAAGCGATCTGCTCTCCTACATCGCATCTCTGAAGCCCGAGGATTTGCACCGGGTGATTCATCACAAAACGATGGCCGGCGCGCCGCAGGCGCAACCGCTCTGGCAAATGCTGCAGCACCTTGTAAATCACGGCACATATCATCGGGGCCAGGTCGCCACCATGCTCCGCCAGTTAGGCGCCAAGACCCTCGGAACCGACCTGATCCTTTACTATCGCGAACAGGCCCTCCGCGCTCAGCCCTGATCCCTTCATGGAAACCGTTCACACCATCCAGTGGATGAAAGCGCTGGCCCAGGACGCGCTCGTCAACGAGCGTTCGCTCGGCCTGGTTCCCACCATGGGCGCGCTGCATGAGGGCCATTTTTCCCTGGTCCGCGCAGCGAAACGCAAATGCTCGCCGGTCGTCGTCTCGATTTTCGTCAACCCCAAACAATTTGGACCCTCGGAGGATCTGAAAAAATATCCGCGCACTTTCGAAGCGGACCGCGAGGCGCTCGCAGGTCTCGGCGTCGACATTCTCTTCGCCCCTACATCCGAAGAAATGTATCCCGCGGGATTTAACACGTCCGTCAGCGTCAAAGGTTTGAGCGATCGCTGGGAAGGCCGCGTCCGGCCCGGTCATTTCGATGGAGTCGCGACGGTTGTTTTGAAATTATTCGAAATCGTCCAGCCCCGCATAGCATTCTTCGGGCGCAAAGACGCGCAGCAGGCGCGCATTATCCGGCAGATGGCCACTGATCTGAATCTCAACACGGAAATCGACCTTTGCCCGATTGTCCGTGAGCCCGACGGCCTCGCTCTTTCGTCCCGTAATGTATACCTGAGCCCGGATGACCGCCGGGCGGCGGTCGCAATATCGCAAGCGCTGGCGGCGTGCCAGGGAAGTATTTCAGGTGGGGAACGGGATCTAGCGAACCTGCTCGCTACGATGCGCGCCAAGCTCGAGTCGGAACCGCGCCTGACCGTGGATTACGCGGAAATTGTTGATGCCGATTCGTTTGAGCCGGTTCGGGTGATTCGAGGAAATTGCTACGCGCTAATTGCTGCTAAGGTCGGTGGAACCCGCCTGATCGACAACGCCTGCATCGAATCAGAATCCGACGCCGTCCGCGTTCTGCTCTAAGACTTCGCTTCAGGCCTGAAAGAGACTACGATTCCTGCACCGCGGCCAGAACTTCCGCGCCGTGGCCCTTAGGCGTCACGTTATTCCAGATTTTCCGGATGATTCCATCGGGCCCAATCCAGAACGTCGTGCGCACGATTCCCAAAAAAGTCTTCCCCAGAAAACTCTTCATTCGCCGCGCGCCATACGCTTCCACCACCTGAAAATCCGTATCGGCCAAAAGCGGAAAATTTAGGTTCAGCTTCTCCTGAAATCTCTTCTGCGCTTCCACTGTGTCGCCGCTACATCCTACGATTTCCGTGTTCGCCGCTTTGAATTTATCCATGTCGTTGCGGAACGCGTTCGCTTCATGCGTGCAACCTGGCGTATTGGCCTTGGGGTAAAAGTACAAAATCAGATTCTTGCCTTTGTAATCGCTCAACGAAACCGTCGAACCGTCATGCGCGGTCACACTGAACTTCGGAGCCTTGTCGCCTTCCTTCAACATGTTCTCTCCCATCTGCGCCATGAAAAATGATTACGCTTCGGCCAGCACGCGCTTCAGAATCGCATTTACGATTTGCGGATTCGCCTGGCCTTTCGTCTCCCGCATCACTTGGCCCACAAAAAACTTAAAGACGCCTTCATTCCCGGTCTTATATTTGGCCACGTTATCCGGACTTTTCGCCACGATCGCCCGTGCTATCGTTTCGATCGCGCTGCTATCCGAAATCTGCGCCAGGCCCCCGGCCGTGATGATTTCCGCCGGCTTCTTGCCGGTGTCAAACATTTCTGAAAACACTTTCTTGCCGCTGGCCGCGGTAATTTCGCCCCGCTCGACTACCCCCAGCAATTCGGCCAGCGCTTCGGGCGCAACCGGACACTCTTCGATCGTCTTGCCCGCATCATTCAACCGCCGCAGCAATTCCACCGAAATCCAGCTGGCCGCGCTCTTGGCATTCGCTCCGGCCCGCACTACCGCTTCGAAGTACGAAGCCAACTCCCTCGTCGAGGTAAGCACGCCCGCGTCATAGGCGCTGATTCCGTAATCCGCGATGAACCTCGCCCGCTTTGCGCCGGGCAGCTCCGGCATTTCGCGGCGAACCTGCTCCACCAGCGCAGGCGCAGCACTCACCGGCAGCAGGTCCGGGTCCGGGAAGTATCGGTAATCGTGCGCGAATTCCTTCGAGCGCATCGATTCAGTCCGTCCCGCCGCGACGTTCCACAGCCGCGTCTCCTGCGTGATCGTCCCGCCCGATTCCAGCACGCCGATTTGCCTCTCGATCTCGTATTCCAGCGCATGAGCCAGATACCGAAACGAATTCAGATTCTTCGCTTCGACCTTCGTTCCGAATTTGGAAGCCCCGCGCAACCGTACGCTCACGTTGGCATCGCACCGCAGCGAACCCTCTTCCATGTTGCAGTCGCTCACGTCCGTGTACTCCAGAATCTGTTTCAGCGTCGTCAAATATGAATACGCTTCGGCCGGCGTCCGTATATCAGGCTCCGATACGATTTCTATCAGCGGCATTCCGCAACGGTTGTAGTCGATATAGCTCCAGCGGTCGGAATCGGGGAAGCCTTCGTGCAGATTTTTCGCCGCGTCCTCTTCCATATGTACGCGGGTGATGCCAATCTTCTTCTTCGCCCCGTCAACTTCAATCTCCAGCGAGCCTTCTAGCGCCAGGGGCAGTTCGTACTGCGATATTTGGTAGCCTTTCGGCAGGTCCGGATAAAAATAATTCTTGCGCGCAAAAACCGAGCGTTCCTGAATTTTGCATCCGAGCGCCAGCGCCGCTCGCACTGCCAGGTCCCGCGCCGCCCGGTTTAACACCGGCAGGGCTCCCGGCAGACCCAGGCAAACCGGGCAAGTATTTGAATTTGGAGGATCTCCAAACTGCGTGGAACACGCGCAAAACGCCTTCGTCTTCGTTTTCAGCTGTACGTGCACTTCCAGCCCGATGACCGGCTCGTACTTTGCCATCATTTCAGATGTCACGGCCAGCGTCACTGGAGTCGTCGGGCTCATTCGAATCCGAGATTATAGCATCCGTCCAGCGCATTGTTCACCGGCGCTGCGGGCCCGGCTTTGGGGTCGCTCGGAGACAATCTGGCACGCTGCCCGCAGCACAGCGTGCCAGTCCAATTTTCGCTAACCGGATTATTCGGAATGCCGCCCGGAAGGTGGCAGGTCTACCTTGAAACCCGCCATGAAATTCAGCTTCAGCGACGGAAAACCAAACGCTTCCTCGTATCTTTGGTTCAGAAAATTATTCAAACGTCCGTAGATTTCAATCCCCTTCGGCAGGCGATACGAAAAGCCCGCATTCATCAACTCGTACCCATGGTTGCGGAATACGCACTGAAAGGGCTCCATTGTTACTGGATTTGTCAGTTCACATGCAAACGTCCCATCGTTCGGCTCGATATCTAGCACCGCACCCCGAATGGTCCCATTCAAGTTGAGCATCAATCGATTTTTCGTCCACGTCGCATTGAATCCGGCCGAATTGTGCGGGCGTCGCAGCAGTGGTTCCCCCACCGTAAAAGGATCGACCGGTTCCGGAAAACCATCGAGCGCCAGGATCGACGTGTTCAGCCAGGTGTACGACCCCGAAAACTCCAGCGAGCGCGTAGGGCGCAACCGAATTGTCGTTTCCAAGCCGTCCGCCTTCGACCTACCGATGTTTTCCGAAAGAAAATTCGTCGGAAGATCGCCCGTCGTCACGATTTGATCCTTGAACCGGTTATAGAAATACGTCACATCTAGAATCGCTCGGTCGTGCGACATCCGCTGTTCGACTCCCGCGTCGAAGCTGATGCTTTCCTCCGGCTTCAGGTTCGTATTGTTGGTGAACGCCAGCTCGAACCCATTCGGTGCGCGGAAGCCGGTTCCGAAACTCGCATGGAGCCGCGTCGCGCCGAAGAATCCGTCTGAATCGGTCGCCCGCGCCAGGTACGCTGCAGAAATTCTTGGCGTGACTTTCGCGATCGTATTCGCCGGTATCCCGGGCTGCCCTGTATCCACGTTCGCTGGCACCATGTCGGTCTGAATGTCATCCACCCGCACGCCGCTATTGATGAACCAACGATCCGCAGGCGTCCATCGGTTTTCCGCAAAGAACGCATAACTGTTGCGGCCCAGCACGAAGGGCGCGTCGCCCACATCTTCCACAAAAACATTCTTGAACGAATCGCGATCGTACTCGAATCCCGCCACCAAGGTGTCCTTCGACGAAACCGCGATTTCGCTTCGCGTGTTGGCCACGATGCGTAAATTATTCGTAAACGAATTGCCCTCCGACGGCGAATCGAATGTGACGCGGTCCGTCGAAACGCTTACCGTCGTCACTTGCTGGAATCGCGAAGAAAACTGCTCGGTGTACTGCGCCTGGTAGCCAAATAGATTTTGATTTTGATGCGTGGCATTGTCGCGTCCGGGAAATAAGCCATCGGGATTCGAGCCCCAGGGGCCGGGCAATCCGACCGCACTCGCGTTACCGAAAAAATTCACGTTGAATTTACGCCGTGGTGAACGCGAATACCCCAGGCTCACCGTCGATGGCTGATCGCGGTACCCGTCATTCTGGATTTGTCCCCGCGTTTGCAGCCGCGACATACTGTATGCCCAACTGAACCCGCCTTCCGTTCGCCCTGCGCCCGTCGTGCCGACCCGCCACGTATGCAAACTCCCGCTCTCTCCTATGAATGAAAAGTGTGGCGGCCCGTCTCCACGGATCGTCTCGATGTTAATGACTCCCGCAACGGCGTTGGAGCCATACAACGCGCTCTCCGGTCCGCGAATCACTTCCACCTGTTCGACGCCTTCGGCCGGCAGCGGCGACAAATCGAACCCGCCTCCAAAATCGTTCAGTTGAATTCCGTTTATCAAAACCAGGTTATAGTCCGAATCGCCGCCGCGGATGAACGCGCTCGTAACTTTCCCGCGTCCGCCAGACTGATTGATTTCCACTCCAGGCAATCCGCGTAGCACGTCCAGCGCGGCCTGCGCTCCGCGATCGTCAATCTCCTGCGCCGAAACGACGCTCACCGAAGAACCGATCACCGAAGTCAGCGCTCCTCCGGGCGCGGCGGAAACCACCACTCTTTCCTGCACTGCGCTCAGATTTAGCTTCAGGTCTTTCACCAGCTTTTGGTCAGGCATCAATTCGATATCCCCGGTCACCTCATTGAAGCCTGACGAGGTGCCGACGACCTGATACGTGCCCGCCCGCAGATCGTCAAATTTGTACTGGCCTTGCCCATTCGTCTGCGTCACTTCTAACCCCGACATCGCGTACAGCAGCGTGATTCGCGCGCCAGCCACAGCCTTTCCGTCGGGATCGGAAACCGTTCCGGAGATTGAAGCGGTGTACCGGTCGTGCGAGGAGCT
>Ga0209530_1000054_pt1 | contig 95136 bp, 94 predicted proteins | sample BlaSpr_A8_Ref_O1_FD_187987 | JGI IMG/M metagenome (GOLD analysis project Ga0209530, IMG submission 187987) | Forest soil microbial communities from Thunder Bay, Ontario, Canada - Black Spruce, Ontario site 2_A8_Ref_O1 (SPAdes) (version 2) | ecosystem: Environmental > Terrestrial > Soil > Boreal...
CGATAGCCATACAGGCTGCCGCAGCCGAGCCGGACCTCCGGAGGCCCACCGATCCGGCGTGCGTGCGGTCGGTCGAACTCTCATAACACCACTGACCGAACCACAGCGTGCGCCCGATTGACCGGAAATGAGTCCGTCACGCCTATGCGGTTCATCTTCCAGTAAGCGGTACATAACGGATCCGGGGCGGCCTGGTAATGTACCGAGTCGCACTCCGTGAACGGCCGGACGGCCAGGCAGTTGTATGCCTGACGAGAGAGGCGAGCGTCCGCCACCCGGCACCAGACTCCACAACCTCAGCCAGGTCGACCGGTTCTAACGAGTTGTCTAACGCGCCGTTAGATCTCCGCAGCCGCGCCCGTCGAACCCGCAGGTCACAGGCCCGAACGGACAAGAACTTGACATCAGGCCCGGGAGCACCCAAAGCAGGCGCGCTAGCCAAGCTGCGCTACAGCCCGTCCCGTGAAATGAGTGTAGCGGGTGGTCGCTGCACGATGGCCGCGACCGCGCAACAGGTGCCCATAACGGTCAAATGCATATAAACCACAGGCGGCTTCTAACAAAACTTCTAACATGCCGCCGCCATCTCGCCAGCCCCATTTCTCAAACACTGAGGTCACAGCCCCGCGCGGTGCAGGGTTTGACGTACGAGCCGGGGACTATCCGGGCAGGCGTGCAGGTCAAAAGAACGACGGCATGCGCATTCGGCCGCCCGCGCCTGTCCGGCGCTCAGCGCGGCGTCCAGCGCGCTGCCGCCGGGTCCCAGACACCTGGGTCGCTTGACCCCAGCAGGCGGCAAGCCCTGGCCGCTCCTCCACGCACGCCCGCCCCGGAACACGCAGGACCACGGACACAGGGGAATGCGCGCTCAGCTTGGCCGCGAACGTCAAGCCAGAACGTCCCTTAGCGGGGATCTGCGGGTCATGGGTGGGCCAGATACGGGGCAGCGAGCTAGCATTCTGGGAGCGCCCGGCAGTGATCCTGCCGATGGCCACGGCGGGATTCTTGGAACCCATTCCGTGACTGCTCCCCGAGCCGGTGCCGGAATCACGCATCCGGGACCGGCTCAGGCCGCACTGCCTGGACATGCCTGGTCCCGGGCGCGTAAGCTCACGGGTGTCTCAGTGACCGAGATCAACTGAGACGGCCTCGAAAGGCTTCTGCCCGGTGATGGAACTGGCGTGGGGTGCGTGTCCCCGCTCTGCGCCGCCAGTGGACGGTTCCAGGTGATGACCACGGGTCGGCAAATTCTGGACGCCGACGACCCAGGGTGGTCCGCCCCGCCGGGCAGCGAACGGGACACACGATGTCATCGGCGACCTACCGCACCCTGTTGCGCACTCCGGGTGCAGCCGCATTCTTCCTGACCGCTGTCGTCGGCCGCGCCGGCATCGCGATGACCAGCCTGGGCATCGTCTGGCTGGTGCACGCCCGGACCGGTTCTTATACCACGGCCGGGCTGGTGACCGGCGGGTTCGCCGTCGCCGAGGCAGTGGCCGGACCGCAACTGGCCCGGCTGATCGACCGCTTCGGCCAGAGCCGGGTGCTGCCGCCCGCGCTGCTGGCCCACGCCGCGGCGGTGGCCACGCTGCTGGTCCTGGTCGCCGCCGGCACCCCGGACTGGCTGATGACGGCGGGCGGGATACTAGCCGGCGCCACCATCCCCCAGCTTGGCGCGCTGTCCGCGGCCCGCTGGGCAGCGCTGCTGCGCGACGGGCGAGCCGCGGCGCTGCCCACCGCGTTTGCGCTGGAATCGCTGGCCAATGCGCTGGCCTACCTGGGCGGTCCGGCCCTGGTCAGCATCCTCGGCGCCAGCGGATACCCGGCGGCCGGCACGGTGCTGGCCGCCACCTTGGTAGTGGCCGGCGGATTGTGCTTTGCCGCGCAGCACCGTACCGCGCCGCCGGCATCTGGCGCTGCCGAGCGGCACCGCACGGGCCGCTCGCTGCTGCGGCCCGGATTCGCGGTCCTGGTCGGCGTGAACCTGGCCATCGGCGGGTTCTTCGGCGCCATGCAGATCTCAGTGACCGCGTTCGCGGTCCATTACGGCGCGGCGAGCACGGCCGCTGCACTGTTCACGGTATCCGGTTGCACCAGCCTGCTGGCCGGGTGGCTATACGGGCTGCGCCGGTGGCGCACAGCCCCGCGGGTGCAACTGGCGGTGGCCGCAGCCGGACTGGCGGTCGGCTGCCTGCCGTTGCTTGTGGCCAGCTCGCCGTTTGAACTGGGGTTCGGCGTCGCGCTGACCGGGCTGGCGATCCCCCTGATCCTGGTCCTCTGCTCGGTGCTGGCCGAAGCGGCTGTCGACCGGGCCGTGCTCACCCAGGCCTTCGTGTGGCTGAACTCGGCCAGCGCGGCGGGTTCGGCCGGTGCCGCGGCGGCGGCCGGCTGGGTAGTGGGCACCTTCGGCGCGCACGGCGGCTTCGCGGTGGCTGCGATCGCCACCAGCGTAATGGCGGTGCTGGCCGTGGCGGGCCTGCGAGCACTGCGAGTACAGCAGCATGCGGCTGCAACGCAGCCGGCGGAGTAAGTGCCCCTGGTCAGCTAGCGATTGGCGGCTGCCGTACCAGCCTCATGCAGATCGACCCGTCGGGGAGATGCCATTCAGCGAGCACCAGCAAGACCCGCTGTCCACGCCCGACGGCGGGACCGTGAGCGCCTGCCACAGCCAACGCCGCTCACGATGAGTGACAGTCGCCTCGGGAACTGAGCCACGTGATCGCCGGCTCGGGGCGGCCCGCACGGTTTCCTCCATGCACGGTCGCGGCACCCCGAACACCCGGTTCTGTGCGAGGAGAGCCATCGAGTCAGAGGCGGGATCGACGCCAGATCGATGGCTTTCGCTAGCCGGAAACTCGGACCGCTGACTTCCCGGGCGGCGGCGAGCCCTGCTGGCCGATCATGGCCGGTACATCCGCGAAGGGAAAGACGGTACCGACCGGGGCGGTGATCGCCCTGCGTTCAGCCAGGTCGGTGAGCCCAGCCCAGGCGGCAGCGTCCTGCTCGGGTGTGTACCCGGCAGCGAGTACGCCCACGGCGCTGTAGTTCCGCAGCAGCATGTCCAGAAAGCTGAGTTCGACGCTGGCTCCGCTGGCCATGCCGACGATTGCGATGCGGCCGTTGCGGGCGAGGCTGGCGATTGAGGTCGCGGCAAGATCGCCGCCTACTGTGTCATAAATGAGGTCGGCACCATGGCCGTGGGTCAGTTCGGCGATCTCGCGGGTGAGGTCTGCGGTCTTGTAGTTGATGGCGTGATCGGCGCCAGCGGCGCGGACGAAGTCAAGCTTCTCAGCGCTGCCAGCCACCGCCAGGACGCTAGCTCCCAGCGCCTTGCCGAGTTGCACCGCCGCCGATCCCCGCGCTGCCCGCCGCCCCCAGCACCAGGAGGACCTCGCCCCCCGCTAGTGAAGTACGCTCCACCAGCCCCGCGTAGGCCGTCCGGAATGCGATCGGGAACCCTCCTGCCTGCTCATCGGATAGGACAGGCGGGACGCGCACGGCCGACTGCTCGAGCACGTAGGCGTATTCGGCGTATCCGCCCCAGCCTTCCAGGAACGCGGTTATCCCCATGATCTTCTCGCCGATGGAGAATCCAGATCCCGGGGGCGCCGCGACGACGTCTCCGGCCACTTCTTCGCCGAGCCCGATCGGCGGCTTGTCCAGCAGCGGGAAATAGCCCTGCGTCATCAGCAGGTCCGGCAGGCCGGCCCCACCGTACGGACCCGGACAAGCACCTGACCTGGCTGCGGGTCTGGCCAGCTCACCTCTCCGTCATTGCCCGGACGCTTTCCGGGCGAACCGAGCCGAATATCAGATCAGCGACGCGCTGATCCGATTCCACCACGCAATCGTCTACCCGAACTGGTCCCGGCTGGAGCTGTACCGCCCTGACCGCGCCCTGCAGATGCGGGCCGATTCACAGGAAACACTCGCAAACAGGTGATGGGACCTGCCTTCGAGGAGATCTGCCGGTACTGGACCGCGGAGTTCGCCGACCCCGGAACCCTCAGTTGCATGCCCGCCACCGTGATGCAAGGCGTGCTCAACGACAAGGCCGGCAAATCGCAGCTTCAGGTCGACATCGTGGTCAGAGACGGCCGCGGCCTAGATGATTGAGTCCGAAGATTGGGCTGGTCAGTGGTCGTAGGTGATGAGTGATCGCTTGCTGGTGGCGCCGGTCTTGCCTCCGACCGCTCGGTGAACTCCGGTTCATTGAGGATCGAGTGGTTCAGGGCGTCGCCGTGTCTGGCCACGTCGACGAGCGCCAGCGCGATCAGCCCACTGACGCGCACGTCGGTGCGGGTCGAGTGGGCTGTGGGTGGAGTGCGTCAGAGTTCGATGCAGTAGTGGACCTGGGTGTCTTGGGTGACGAACCCGGCGCTCTCGTAGACTCCGAGCTCTTTGCTCGAACTATCGGCGTCGACCCTGAGGCTGGCCCGTCCGCAGCCCTGGTCCTGCGCGGCCCGGAGCGTGTGTGAGATCAGGGCTTCGGCCACGCCGCGCTCCTCGTACGCGGGCCGCGTGGCGATGACCCTGAAGTACGCGTCACGGATGCCGGTCGCCACCGTGTCCGCCTCCCACGAGACGACCAGGAGGACCCCGGCCGCCGTCCCGGTCTCGACGTCACGGAGCAGAAAGCTCAACTCGGGCCGGAAGTTCGCGTTCACGGCCCAGACCTTCCACTCCCTGGCGCTGAGCTGCGACCTGCCCAGGTCGTCCTGGACGGCCTCGTTGCGGACCGCGCGGAACTCCTCGTCGGTCTCGGCCGTGTAGCCCTCGATCCGCAGGCCGTCGGGGATAGGGGCGTCCGGAATGGCGGTGCCGAGCGGATGCCTCATGTGCCGGCCCCGCTTCGTCGCCGTCATACCTGCCGCACGGTACAGGGCGACGGCCCCGTGAACATGCTCGCCGTAGATGGATTCGACGACCAGCTGGAGCGTGGGGTGGTGCAGTGCGTGCAGCACCTCGGCGGTCGCCAGCCCGTGCTGCATGAGCTTCGTCCCGAGTCCCTGGCGACGATGGGCGGGGCGGACGGCGCCGGCCGCCTGCACCCGGTGGACGATCTCGGCTGCCGGCTTGCAGTGGACCGCCGAGAAGCCGAGCATCGTCGCGCCGTCGAACACCGCCAGAGTGGACGTCGGGAGGTCGTCGACCGGTGAGTCCAGCTCCTCGGCCGCGTCCTCCGCGGTGTACTGCCCCCAGACGTGGTCCTCCGCGTCGATCGCGTTCAGGAGGCCGGCCATCGCCGCGCCGTCGGACACGGCCATCGGGCGCCAGATGAGGTTCTGCGATCCGGCAGTCATGATCGCAACCTTATGGAGTCCGGCGAGGGCTGTCTTCCCGATTTCGGGCCCGGTGATGGAGTCCGATGTCCGGGCTGGTCAGTGGTCATAGGCGGCCCTTGAGGGTGCCGGACACCGCCTCGGCCAACTGGCGCATCCGCAGCAGGCTGCGCTCGGCCGGGGTCAAGGCGGGGTCGGAGCTGCCGCGCCGGGCCGGGCGGACCAGGTGGACGCCCAGCTCGGTGCACGGCTTCTCGGACTCCCCGCCGGCGAACCCCTTGTCAGCCAGGATCACCTGGCCTTCGGCGACCAGGTGGTGGCCGGCCTCCAGCATCGCGGTCATCACCTCCCGCTCGCCGAGCTCGGGGCTGGCCAGGCACCACATCAGCGGCATGCCCTCGGCCGAGGTCAGCAGGTACAGCCGCATCCCCAGAAGTACCGGGAATGCGAGGCGCAGTAGCCGTACCCGGCTTCCCCGGCCAGGTCCGGGCGCTTGGCGGTCCCCCGGCACATGCCGCACGGCACCGGCGTGGAATCGATCAGCCGCAGTCCCTCCACCCCGGTGAGCGTGGGCGTAGCGGATCCAGTGCCGCTCACCGGCGAACCCGGGCAGCACCGTGATCGCCAGGCACAGCAACCCGGCGTCGCCCAGCAGCAGCGGGCAGCCTATTCGCCGTCGTCTGACCACGCGATCGGACACGAAGACGTAAAGTGCGGTCAGAAGGGTGTCTAGGCCGGTATTCACACACACACAACGACACCCTTCACCATGCCGTCACGCAGGCCCGCGACCAGCCCAATCTTCGGACTCAATCGTCTAGTGTCCGCGATCGGCGAGGTGAAATGGGGCGAGACAGTCGGCGTCCGCCACCTCCTGCGGCTCCGCCACGCGACTGAGCTCCTGCGCGAACGGAACGAAATCCCTGAGTCCGCCAGCCCTGTGTTGCTGCTGTCCAGCGGCGCGGGGTTCACCGAGGACCTTGCCGCGCAACCGGGAAGGTGTGACGACCTTTGCGTCGTGCGAGCGTGATGACGCGGCCAGTGGCTAGCTGGTCGCCGATCCGCGTGCGCACGCCGATGGACCGGGATCGCCGGCGTCACAATTATCGGGCACACGCCGGCCAGGCCGGCCTGTAGGCAAAGGAATAGCGGACATGACCGAATCCTCGCTCGCGGTTGACCAGGAACCGGCGCGGTACCCGCTGTCGTACACCCAGGAATGGTTCATCACCCTGGACCAGGGCGATGACGGCGGCACATTCGGCCCCCGGTTCATGACGGTCTTCGCGCTGCGTATCACCGGCCATGTGGACCTCGCGATCCTGCAGGGCTCGCTGGATGACGTGGTCACGCGCCATGAACTGCTCCGCACCCTGGTGATCAGGGACGCCGACCCGCCGTACCAGACGGTGCTCCCGCCGTGCCAGCTGCCGCTGGAGGTCAGGGACCTTCCGCCCGCCGGCAAGCCCAGAGACAGGGTCGTCCATGAGCTGTTCCGCGAGGCCGAGGCCGGGTCGATCAGCGCCCGCGAGGCACCGCTGCTGAAAGCGCTGCTGTGCCGGTTCGATGACCGGGACAGTCTCCTGCTCCTGACCGTGCACCACTCCGTCTCCGACGGCTGGTCGCTGCACATCATCCTGCGTGACCTCGGCGCGTTCTACGCCGCCCGCAGCACCGGCACCCCAGCGGTGCTGCCCCCGATGCGGCAGTACCGCGAGTACGCCGCCTGGCAGCGGGCCAAGGCCACCAGCACCGCCGAAGACGGCGCCCCGGCCTACTGGCGGCGCAAGCTCGACGGCGCGCGTGAGTTCACGATCCCGAATGACCACGGGCACCCCGACAGCTACTCCCGGCCGTACTCGATGCACGTCCACGACATCGAGGCCGAGATCATGTCCGGGGCGTCCGCCCTTGCCACGGCGACCCGCAGCACCCTGTTCACGGTCATGCTCTCGGCCTTCTACATCCTGGCCCACCAGCTCACCGGCACCACCGACCTGGCGATCCGGGCCTTCACCGCGGGCCGGGACGAGCTGGCATTCCAGGACACGATGGGGCTGTTCCTCAACTGCGTACCCTTCCGCACCGACATCGCCGACTGCACGAGCTTCCGCGAGGTCGTCAAGGCCACCAGGGACACCTTCATCGACGCCATAGCGTACGAGCTCCCAGTCAACGTGATCGAGCAGAGTTTCCCTGACTTCATCAGGTCACGCGAGGACCTGCGCACGTCCCAGTTCATCCTCGCCAATCAGCAGGGGCAGCTCGGCAAGGATCCCACCTTCCCCATCGCCGAGGGCGCCCGCTGGGCAACCGACCGGATGCTGGAGGCGCAGGAAGTCCACGACATTCCCAGCGGCACGGTGTGGAACCTGACCGTGAAGCCATCCGGCGAGTTCAACGGAGGCGTCCTGTTCAACCTCGACGAATTCGACGAGAGCACCGTGGCAGGCTGGGCCGCCAGCCTGCGGCAGATCCTGGCCGCCGTCGTCCGCGACCCTGACCAGGACTGGAGACTCATCGTCGGCCCCGCCACACTGCACGAAACCCGAGCATAAGCCCGGAGCACCCTCCCGTCCTCAGCGTGGCCAGGCAGTCATGGCCACGCTGACCCGGCTGCTCAGGTCCTTCGGCGCCGGGTAGCCAATCGCCCGCAAGCCGAGCACCGCTCGAGGAGTTTCAGGCGCGGCCGGTGCCAGCCGCCACAGGCGCTGGCCAGGCGGCTGGGTCGGACGGGTCGGACGGAGCGGTCCGGCAGATGACGTAATGGCGGGGCGTGATGGCCATAGGGTGGTGCGCGACGACGGCCATGCAGCGGGCGTGTGCCTGTTCGGGCGTGCGGATGTCATCGGTGGCGGTCAGGTGGGCGACCAGCGGGCAGCCCCCGGCCGATGCGAAGACACGGGCCACCGCAGGCGCCACGGCATCGTCGACCAAGCGCTGGATATCGGCGACGTCGACCCAGCAGTGGTCGACCAGGATCCGGTTCGGAGTGCCGGCCAGGGGTTCGAGCCCGATGAGTCCGGGCATCTGGACGCCGGGCACGTCGCCGTGCGCGGCGGCCACCAGCAGGCGCTCGACGGCCAGCAGTACCGACTCCAGTTCGGCCCGCGGCACCAGGCCGGTGTCGCCACTCCATGCGTCCAGCCGCAGGCTGTCATCGATCTGGTTCAGGATGAACCGGATCGGCATCTCACTGACCGGCATCGGCCACCACCGCAGCTCGGTCCGGGAGAGCGCGACGTCTATCTCCTCGGGCTGGAACCCGACGCCCGCAGTGAGTCCGGACCGTGACTCCGGGACGAGGGTGTTGAACAAGGGGCCGTAGGTCAAGCGCAGGCCCCGCTCGTGCTCGATGAGCTCGGCTATGAGGTCCTGCTTGGCCCTGTCGTACCTGGCGTGCCGGCTCGCCTCTGCCACCCTCATCCAGCTGTGGCTGACCAGCTCGTCGAAGCTTCTCCCGGCGATCTCGACGGTGGCGATGGAGGTCTGGGCCAGGGAACCGACGTAGTTCACCAGGTGGCGCTCGAAACGGTTGCTGGAAATCAGCGGGAGCAGCAGCTCCCGGTAGCCGGCGCGGCGGGCAATCACGGCACAGGTGGCCGCGAGCACGACGCTGGACCGGCTGGTCCGGGTGCGCGCCGCCGCCCGCCGCACGGCCATCGCGGCAGCCACCGACGACAGCTCCACCACCAGCGACTCACCGCTAATCCGGGCACCAGGCAACGCGTACATGCAGCGGGGCATCCGCCACAACTGCTCACGCACGTGGTCCAGTGCCAGGTCAACCCTGCGCCGTTCGGCCGGTGTCGCCTCCAGCTCGGCCTGGTCCAGCGGCTGGTGGCCGGACCGCCCGGCCGGCCGGCCGGCGGGATTGCCGAGCAGGCCGGCGAAGTCGCGCTTGAGGATCTCGATTGAGTCGTGGTCCACCGCCAGGTGCGAGAACGCGGCGGCGCACGCGATGACCTGATCGCCCGCGTCGGGAGCGACCGCCACCGCCAGACGCACCGGACGCCGCGCCGGATCGGGTGACTCGCTCAGCCACCGGACGAGCGCCTCGGCCACTACGGGGCGGTCCCGCGGCCCCCACTGTCCCTCGCCGAGCGAGCAGACCTCCAGCAGCTGGACACCGGCCGCCGCGACCCGCTGGCGCGGCGGCTCACCGGGCACGTAGGTGGTGCGCAGGCTCTCGTGCCGCCCGATCAGCACCGCGACCGCCTCGGCCACGTCATCGACGGACACCACTGCTGGCACCGGGAGCTCGACGCGCAGGATCGCGTAGAGGTCGTCCGGGGCCACGCTCACCCACCCGTAGATGTTGAGCTGGCCCACGGTGAGCGGTCCTTCGCCGGCCCGGTCCCCGGTGAACTCGACGGGGACCGGCCGCACCGGGGTCAGCCGCACGCGGCGCCGGCGCTGACCGGATTCGATGCGGTTGCTCATCGCTGGTCAGCCGAGCAGCTCGCGCAATGCGTCGGCCAGATGCCCATCATGGCGCTGCGCGTCGTCGTGGGTCACCTGATCCAGCCTTGCCAGCACCATAGGCACCATATCGATCTCGCCCAGCCCTTCCACTTCGAAACGGGTGGTCTGGTGTGATATCGCGGGCTCCCGCACAGGTGGCCGGTAACGTGTGTATGCGCTCGGCAAGCTGGTCACCATCCCCGCTGACCCTGCTTTCGAGGACCAACATACGCAGACGGCCGCGGACAGCCCTCTCCGAGATTGCCGATCGCCGTGGCCATCATCGCGGCACGCTGGCCGCTGGCGGCTGCCCGCACGGGCCAGCTGCGGACACCCTTCATAGAGAGCGCCCATGCCCGCACAGGTGACTGGTGACCTGTGCGGGTGGTCCAGCCGCCCGGGCCAATTCCCGCAGGAACTCGTCCATGGCCTTCCGGCACGGCCCCTTCAGCGCGGCGTACTGACGTTCCGCCAGGACGGTGAAGTCGATTTCTGCCATTCCGCCGGCCCCCAGCTGCCGTCTGGCTTCTCCGTCCAGCGGCGTCCCTGCCCAGCCGCCATCTGCTTGAGGGCAAGACCGACCTGCGGATCGTCCAGGACGGCGCTGTCCTGGAGCGCGGACCACACCGCATTTGTGAAGTCGCGCTCATAGCGGCGCGCGCAGCGCCCGGACCATCTCGGTAACCTCGAACAGCCGCACCGGGTCGACAGCCAGCCTGGGCTTCTCCTCAACAGCAGGCAGGATGCCGAGCTCGACCCAGCGACGAATCGTCTTATCGTCGAAATGCAGGATATGCGTGACGATCTTCACCCGGACGGGAGCAATCGTCGCAGCGATAATCCGGTCGGTGGTTCTGATCAGCGTCTCGCGGACATGCCGGTCCGGCAGCTCGTGTGCGATAGCCCGGATGGTATGTGCTTCTTCGAAGGTCTCAGTGACCTTGCGCTGCTCGTCCAGTAATGCCGCTGCCATGGCCTGTCTCAGTTCCCGTCGAATCTAGCAGACTTGAAGTCACGCTACGCCGGCAAGCCATAACACGATAGGCTGGGCATCTCCCGCCTGAGCGCAGACCAATCCCGCCAGCGGTCGTGGGACAGCTCTCCCCAATCAGCGCTCACCACGACCGCATCCGCCACGGCATGCGGAGCCGCGAACGGACTGCTCGGTGCTCGACGACCTCTAGGGTCAGCGGCTGGTCTGATACAGATCCGCCGTCCCGGTCAGCACCACGTCCTCAGCCGCTGACGCCTCGGCCCGTAGCCCGTCGGTGAAGCCGGCACCGCTGAAGCAGAGGAGCCGGGCGCTGGCCGCGCCGGGCTTGCCCCGCGCGGTCAGCAGGGCGCGAATGAGGCGCAGGCGCTCCAGATGCTTCATGCCCATGACCTCGTTCCACTTGGCTTCACCGATCGCGAGCACCGGCTCGGGTCCAGAATCCGCGAAGCCGAACAGGACTATGTCCAGCTCGTGGCTAGCCTTGCGAGCCGGGTCGCTGACGGTGCCCGTTCCCACCCGGACCGGGATCCCGCCAAGCGTGTCCTCCGCGCCGAAGAACCGGGTCCAGTCGCGGCAAAGCTGTTCGAAGTGCGGGTCAAGAACGTTACTGGCGAAGCGGTGCTGACTGCGCTGCCGCAGGCGGCATCTGTCCGGCGCCGGCTCGGCTGGCCCTCAGCATGTACAGCATTTCCAAGAACGACTTAGCTGTCTCTCGGTCGAGTGCTGGTCACTCTAGATGACTCCCCTGAAGTTCGCCCACATCTGGACGGGATCGACGATGCCGGCGATCTTTACCAGACCCGCGGTGGTCAGGTTTGCGTCGGGTCCGTGCCCGGTCATCACATAGGGGAAAGTGGTACGTGTGTCGCTGCCGTTGATCAGCGGCACGTACCCGCCGCTACGGTCGGCGAGCAGCGGGATCCACAGCGTCTTCGCGGTGGACCCGCAGGGCTGCAGGCTAAGCGGCGTGCTGGGCCCGGCGGTCACGGCGGTCCCCAGGCACAAGTTGGTCGGCGTCCCCGCTGGGGTGTACTCGTACTCGTAGGCCGGATACGAGGGCCAGGTCTCTCCCACGGCTGGCCCGACAATGCCGGCCTCGTAAAAGGCGGCGACAGTGCCCTGGTACAGGAACTGCCAGTCTTCAGCGTTCCTTGGTGCGGCCGGGTAGAGCACGGCGTTCTGCCCGACCCTGGGGATGCCGGCCAGGACCGCACCGATGAGGTTAGCGCCCCACTGCCTGGCGAAGGGTGCCTTGCAGACAGGCCCGCACGCCACGGTGGCGGCGTTCCCTGCAGGTACCGCTGTCCCGGCCAGGATCGCGCTGCCGGCCAGCGCGAGCACAGCCATTCCGGCGAGAGTCTTGACCCGCATTGGTTTCTCCTCGTTTCCTGGGATCTTCCTTCTGCGGTAGAGAGCGCCGGCGACCCGTTATGCAAGCACATTTTTCATGAAAATCTGCGGTTCCCTCCCCGGAACCGGCACACGAGCCGGGTCAGCGCGGGCACGTGACGTCAGGGTCTGAGGACGGCTCCGGTTCACGGAACAGGTACGGAACGGGGAACGCGATGGTCACCCAGTGCGCAAACGGGCCGAACTGCTCGCGCACCTGGAGGCCGCTCAGGCCGGTCGAGCTGTCTGGCTCGTAACACGAGTAGGCGAATCGCACCGGCAGCGCGATGGTCACGGTGACCCCAGGTGACAGCCTCAGCCCAGTGAGCGGGCAGGCACGGTCGGTACACCCGGACGGGAGTACTCCCGCCGGGTTCCCGCCGAGCGTGAACCACTCCGCCTGCCCGGCCATGACCAGCGGCCACGATGGAAAGCTGGGTCCCGGCTCCGCGACCGTAGCGGCCGTGATGGTAACCGGTCTCGGACCGGTATTGGTAACGTTCCCTTCAATCGTGAACGGGCCGCTGCGCGGGGCGACATACCACTGCCCAGCTTCATTGCCGAAGGTGTTGACCCGAACCTCCGCCCATGGCGGCATCCCCGCCACGGGACCGTACTCCACGCCGTCCAGGCCGAGCGGCTGGTAGGCCGCGGTCAGCGCCCCCAGCACGATCGCCGCGGCTGCCAGGGCACCGGACGCACCGATGGCCAGGCGCCACCACCGCACAGCGCGCCGGTTACCATTCGCTGCGCCTGCCTCGGGAGCAGGTGCGGCGGGGAGCAGGTCTGGGTCGGCAGCCGACATCGGCACCTCCAGTGACTCGGATGCCGCCAACAGTAATCAGAACGCTGCGCCCCGACAACCCGGACTACGCGGTTCCCGACGCCGCAGTACCGGCCGATGCTGGCCCCGATTCCTGTATGCCAAGGTAGTATGGGGTGACAGGGTTTTCGGCATAGGCCAGCGGCAACTGCCAGTGGGCGGGAATGAACAGCGCACTGGATCGGCTCTATCATGTGATGGTAGTTGTCCCGCTTGCCCGTGTCGTCTACACGCTCGCAGACAACGATGTTGCGGGCGCCCCCTCGGTGATCTGGGGAAGTCGCGCCCGGGAACCGGTCCTGGGTACCGCACCGTGCGGACCCGAATCGAGCCCTCGAGGTGACCCGAGGTATGAAGAGCCCGCAGATCGTCGATTTAGCCTGAGCCAGGGCAGGCCAAGCCTGCCAGTGAACAGCAGTTAGCCGTCGGCCGAGCCCCTGCGGGGGGTCGACCTAGGTCATGTCCGCCGCAACGGTCCATAGCGCTGAATGGGACCCGGCCAGGCTGCGCTGTCATAGCGTGGCCGAGGGCAGAAACCAGTGGAGAGTCAAAGTGTCTGTGGAGCTAGGTGGTTGTACATGATCGAGGATCACGGCGGGGGTGCGAGCGGCTTCACCGACCTGACGCTGGCCCCGGAACTGTGCCATGTGCTCTCCGGCCTCGGTTATGAGGAGCCGACCCCGATACAGCTTGCCGCCATCCCGCCGCTGCTTGAGGGCCGCGATCTGGTCGGGCAGGCAGCGACCGGAACGGGGAAGACGGCCGCCTTCGCGCTGCCCGTCCTCCAGCGGATACTCGGGGGAGACAGGCAGGCAGAGCCGCTCGCCCTGGTACTCGTCCCGACGCGCGAACTCGCAGTGCAGGTCGCTGAGGCGATGCGCAACTATGGACGCGATATGGGTGCGCGTGTTCTGGCGGTCTACGGTGGCGAGCCAATCAGCCGCCAGCTGGGGCCACTCAAGCGCGGCGTCGACGTCGTGGTGGCGACACCAGGGCGTGCGCTTGACCACATCAACCGGGGGACGCTGAAGCTGAGCGGCCTCGAGATCGTCGTCCTCGATGAAGCGGACGAGATGCTCGACATGGGGTTCGCCGAGGAAATCGAGGCGATCCTCGGCAACACCCCCGGGGAGCGGCAGACCGCGCTGTTCTCGGCGACGATACCGCCGCGGATCGACGGCATGGTGCGCCGGCACCTGCGCAACCCGGTGCGGGTCGAACTCGGCCGCCAGGTGTCGGCGTCAGCCGACGGATTGCTGGTCCGGCAGACTGCCTACCTCGTGCCGCGCGGGCACAAGGCCGCCGCTCTCGGTCGCGTGCTTGACCTGGAGAGGCCTACGGCCACAATCGTCTTCTGCCGTACCAGGGACGAGGTGGACCAGCTCACCGAGTCCCTGACCGGCCGTGGCTATCGAGCTGAGGCGCTGCACGGCGGAATGAACCAGCAGCAGCGCGACCGGGTCATGGCCCGGCTGCGCAGCCAGACCCTCGACCTTCTCGTGGCCACCGACGTGGCCGCACGCGGTCTCGATATCGACCAGCTCACGCACGTGGTGAACTACGACGTGCCAAGCGCACCGGAGTCGTACGTGCACCGCATCGGGCGCGTCGGACGAGCCGGCCGCGAGGGGACCGCCATCACCCTGGTCGAGCCGCGCGAGCACAGGATGCTCAAGACCATCGAGCGGGCGGCCAAGCAGCCGATCACGATCGAGAAGCTGCCGACCGTCGCCGACCTGCGTGCCATGCGCCTGGAGCTGATGCGCACCGCGCTCCGGGAGAGCCTGCTCAAAGACGACGACCTTAATGCCTTCCGGGCAGTTATCGGGCCGCTCGGCGCGGAGTTCGACATCTTCGAAGTGGCGCTCGCGGCGGTCAAGCTGGCCCATGAGGCGAGCGGGACGCTGCGCGATGAAGAAGAGATCCCTGCGGTCGAAGTGCCGTCGACCGACGACCGCCGCGACGGCCGGAAGACCAGCGCACGTGACCCGCGCCAGGCCACAGGGCGTGACCAGCGGGCTGGCCGCCGCGGGGCTGCGGGCACGACACGCCTGTTCGTGGGCACAGGCCGTTCCGCCGGAGTCCGGCCGCAGGATCTTGTGGGTGCTATCACCGGCGAGTCGTATCTCTCCGGCAGGGACATCGGTGCGATAGAGATCGCAGAACGCTTCTCCCTCGTCGAGGTTCCCGAGTCAGCCGCCGACGACGTGGTAGCGGCACTCCGGCGGACGAGCATCAAGGGCCGGAGTACGACCGTTCGCCGCGAACGCTACCCGGCGCGGTAGCCCATCCGCCTGCGGTTGCCGCCCCACCGACGACGTGGACTGGTGACCGTGGGTCAGTCTGCCTTTCAGCTCAGGCTTTCGCAGGTCGCTTCGGATTGCCAGGATGAGCCGGTGGCCGGCTGTGTCGGTGTAGTTTTTGACGTGCATAGTGACGGATGGGCAGCGGGCTGAAGCCGCCGAGGAGTTTGTGTATGACCCTAGGGTGGACCGGGCGTTGCCGTTCGTGGTTCGCCGTTGAGGGATCGCTGGAGCCGATAGATTCGAGTTGTTGTTCACCAGTCCTCCCTACGGGAGTTTCCGGTCTGGAGCCCACGACGACGGCCCAGAGATCTATCTCGCGGACGCCCGTCGCCTGTTCGCGGGTTTCGCCCGGCTGCTGGCCCCGGGCGCCACGGTCGCGGTGGAGGTATCGCAGCTCCGCCAGGGCGATCAGACGCGTCCGCTGGTATGGCAGCTCGGCGGGGCGCTGAGCGAGATCTTCACGCTGCGGGAGGATCTTGTGCGCGTGAACACCGGCGGCACAGAGGCCGGCCCAGGTTATGACCACTCCCATGTCCTTGTCTCCGGCATCCCCGGCAGCGGCAGCCAGGCCGCCGCTCCGGCTCCGGCCGCTGGTGCACGCTTACCCGTACCTAGCTCTGCTCGCGGACCTGTACTCCCGCAGGCTGGCGTGCCCAGAAGAGAGCGTGGCCGCTGTCGCCTTCGGGGACGAACTGCTGGCTGGTGATCTCCAGGCCGGATTGGCGGATCCAGGACCGGTAGGTGGCGGCGCCGGCGTGGCTCCACCACATGGGGGCAGGTCCGCCGAGCCAGTTGTCCTGGGTGCCGGTCCAGGCGTCCTGCCCGGTGGTGGCCAGGAGCCAGCCGCCGGGCAGCAGCCAGCGGGCAATGTCGTGCAGGAGTCGCGGCTGGCGGTCGAGCGGCATGTGAATCAGCGCGTAGAGGCAGATGACGGCGTCGAAGGAGCCGGGCCGGAAGTCCGTTTCGGTGACGTCAGCACGGATGAAAGCGGCTGCCGGGACGAGCCTACGGGCTCGCTCAATCTGGACGTCGCTGATGTCCACGCCGGTCACCTGGTGCCCGGCAGCGGTGAGATGCCGGGCGACCGGGACGCCGCAACCGCATCCGATGTCCAGGACCTGCCCGCGCTCGGGAAGGCGATCTCGCAGATCGGCTAGCCAGCGGTCATACTCGCGCGGGGTGTCGCCATCGCTGCGGTAATGGTGAGAGAGCGCGTTGTAGCCGGAGCGGACCAGATCGGCTGGATCAGTGTCCATGACGAGCAGGCTACGCGCCCCGGCGGGTCACGGTGGCTGCTGACGTATGTGCGCAGGGCCGGGTCAGCGACGGTGGCGCGAGCTCGTCGGCGAGGCGTTCCCAGATCGCCGCGCCCCTCGTAATCCAGTGCCTGCCATGACCAATGGCCGCGTTAGGCTCAGTGGGTGGCTGATCTGACGCAGGATGAGGCGATTGTCCGCGCTCGGGCTATCGATGTCGAGTCGTATGACATTTTTCTCGACCTTACGGCCGAGCCGGTGCTTTCCAGGACCGAGGTGCGGTTCCGCTGGCTGGGGGCGGACGCGGGCACGTTCGCTGAGCTGCGCACACAGGGCGTGCGCGGCGTGACGCTCGATGGGGTGAGCCTGCCGCAGCCGGAGGACGGCCGCTTGCGGTTGAGCCGGTCCAATAGCGGTGACCAGGCGGTCCTGGTGGTGGAGGCCGAGGCCGGGTACTCGCAAGAGGGGCGAGGGCTGAGCCGGTTCACTGATCCGGCGGACGGCGCCAGCTACGTCATGGCGTTCTCCTACCCGGACTGCGGCCCGGAGATGTTCTGCTGCTTTGACCAGCCGGATCTGACCGCGACGTTCCGGTTTGCGGTACGCGTCCCCGACGGCTGGGAGTGCGTGGCGAACGGCCAGCTCGCTCGGCGCGAGGGCGGAGTGTGCACGTTCACGCCGGTCAGCGGGATGCGGCCGTACGACCTGACGTTCTGCGCCGGGCCATTCTCCACAGCGGCCCGTACCCAGGCGGGCGGGACGGACGTGACCGTCCGGCACCGGCACTCGCTGCTCCGCCAGATGGCGGTGGCTTCCTTGCCCCAGTTCACCGGCTACGCCCGCGATGCCATCGCCTGGTACGCAGACAACCTCGGCGTACCATGCCCTTACCCCGCGTACGACATTGTGTTCATGCCGGACCTGCCCGCCCTGGCGCTGTCGGTCCCCGGCCTGATGGTGGTGAACGAAAGGCTGCTCGGGCGGCCCGCCGAAGCCGGCGACCAGCGCAACGCGATGATCTGCGCGCATGAGGTGGCACATCTGTGGTTCGGCGGCCTGGTGGGGCCGCGGTGGTGGGACGACGTGTGGCTGGACGAAGCAATCGCCACCTACCTGTCCTACGCCGCGCTGGCCGCGATCGCCGGGGTCAGCGAATCACTGTCGTGGACCGGATTCGCTTACACGGACAAGCCGGAGGCTTATAAGGCGGACGAGCTGCCGAGCCGGCAGCCGGTGTCGTCTCCGGTAAGCACGGCCACGCAGGGCGGGGACAAGCCGTTCGGCATCCTGTACGTGAAAGGCGCCAGCGTCATCCGCTCCCTCGCCGCGCTCATCGGCGACGACGCGCTGCGACGAGGGCTAGGCGACTACCTGAACAGGTTCGCCTTCGGCAGCGCGACGCTCGACGACCTCGTCGGATGCTGGTCCCGGGCCAGCGGGCAGGATCTGGCCGGCTGGGCGGAGCAGTGGCTGCACGCCGAGGGGGCGACCACGATCCGGCTCGACGGAAACGACGCGGTCGTCCAGGACGTGCCGCGCCGGCAGCGAATCGGCATCGGGCTCTACGACCTGGGCGGCGACGGCGTGCTGCGTCGCCGCAGCCTGATGCGCGCGGAGCTCGACGCGAAGCGGACCGTGGTGGCCGGGCTGACCTCCGCGGACGCGGTGGTGCTCAACGACCAGGACCTCTCCTACACCCGGACCGGATTCGACGCCCGGTCCGCGCAAACGCTCACCGTGGCCGCCTGCCAGGTGGGCGATCCGCTCAGCGAGGCGGTGTGCTGGAACGGGTTCTGGCTGCTGGTCACCAGCGGCGAGCTGCCGGCCGCGCAGTTCGCGGACATGGTATGCCGGCGGCTGCAGGCAGGCGGACTGCCGGAGGTGGGCGTCGAGACGCTGCTCAGCCGCGCCGTCGAGGGCGCCGACGCGTGGGCTCCGCCGAGCCAGCGAGCCGATCTGCGGGAACAGCTCGCCGACGGGACACGTACTGCGGCCGGAGACGCACGCAAGCTCGCGATCGGCTTCGCTGCCAGCGCGGAGACTGACGATCAGCTCGCCGCGCTCGGCGCATGGCTGGCCGGAAGGGACTTGCCGGACGGGCTCGCCATCGACGCCGAGCTACGGGCGCGGATCCTGTTCACGCTCGCGGCACGCGGGCTGGCACGCGGGGAGGACATCGACGCGCTACCGCGGCTCGACCCCGTCACCGGCGAGGTGAACCGCGCGACCTGCCTGGCTATGCAACCGGACCTGCCAGCGAAGGAAGCCGCCTGGGCCGCGGCCCTCTCCTCCGGCGAGGCGGCCAGGATCGCGCAGGCATGCGCCGCCGGTATCTGGGTGCCAGGGCAGGAGGAGCTGATGGCCGGCTACCGTGACCGGTACTTCACCGAGGTCCTCCCCGCGCTCACCACCAGAATCCCGTGGTCAAAGTCACGGCTGAGCCGCCTGCTGTTTCCGGCAACGCTTGTGTCCGAGGCAACCATCGAGGTGGCGAATGCCGCAGAGCCGTCGGATAAGGTCCTGCGGCTCGCCGTGGCCGAACAGGCCACGATCATGCGCCGCCGCCTCACCGCCCGTCAGCGGCGTTAGCCACTGATACGCCGGTGGTCGCCGTTAGCCGGGCGGCGAATACCGCGCTGGACCTGACCCAGGGATGACCGCGACGCGCATCCTGCTCCCCCGAATGCATCCAGCCCGACACCTCGATCAGGGAGCGCAGGCACACGGCCGCCTGATACCAGGCCAGCTCCGTCCGGTCGATCACGACCCCGGTACTGCCCTGATAGGCGCGGAGGAACTCGCCGGCCATTCGCCGGCCCATCCAGCGGAGCGGCAACCGCAGCCAGCCCGGCACCTTCAGCGCCGGTTCTGACAGCGCCAGGGAGGTGAACGCGACGTCGTAGGTCCTGGGTGCCAGCAGCGCGGTGCTCCAGTCCAGCAGGGTAAGGCGGTCGCCATCCCGCAGCACGTTGAACGGGTGCAGGTCGCCATGACACAGCACGTCGGGAGCCGGGCGGGCGGGATGATCGATCAGCCACTGCGCCGCCCGCGCCAGGTCCGGCCGCCCGAACTCGACCGCGAGCTCGCGCCTCGTCGCGAGCATCGAGCCAACCGAGACCACCCCCGCGCCCGCGGCCTCCAGCTGGCCCCGGACATGGTCAGGATCGAGCGCATGCAGTCGCGCCATGGTCGATGCCAGCTGCCTCGGGATCTCCGTGAAGATGCCGGGTGCGAGCACGCCGCTCAAGCTGAGGCCGGACAGGAGCGGCGCGCCTGGCGCCAGGTCCATGACCATGTAGGCATCGCCAAGGCCGTCGTCAGGGCCGCCGGCGACCCTGACGACGGGAGTCGGGAAGCCCTCGGCGGCTACGCCTTGCTGGATGACGGTCTCCCTGCGAGCCGTATCGGACTCGGGCATTATCCGCGCGACCAGGTCCTGCGGCCAGCCGTCGGGCGGCTCGGCCAGCGAGAACGCGAACAGCTCGGCCCAGAAGCCCCCGGAAAGCCGGACCGGGGTACGTGAGTACGCAAGGCAAGGCGAGCCGGTACCCGAGCGCAGTACCGTCAGCAGCCGATCGGCCAGCACGTCGCTATTAACTGTCACGGTATTTACCGTAACTGTTGATTATGTTATTGTCTAGCGGATGGAGCTGACGATCGACGAGCTTGCGAGCCAGGCCCGGCTGCCGGTGCGGACCCTGCGGGAGTACCACAGCATGCGCCTGCTGCCGGCCCCAGAGCGACGCGGGCGCGTAGGCTTCTATGGCCCGCAGCACATCGAGCGGCTATCGCTCATCGGCAGGCTCCAGCGCCGTGGGTACTCGCTGGCCGGCATCAAGGACCTGCTCGCGGCGTGGGATGCTGGCGCGGACCTGACCACGCTGCTCGGTGTGGATTCCGGTCCCGCGGCCCTTGACGAGACGCCGCTGCGGATCACCAGGGCCGAACTTGGTGACCGGGTGCCCGCGCTGACCCTCGCCGCCGTCGAAGAGGCTGCCGCCGCTGGACTTCTCGTTCCCCTGGCGGGGGAATACGTCCTCGTCCGCAGCCCCGCGCTGCTCGCGCTGGTCGCGGACGGCACCCGGGCCGGCGTGCCGCTGGCCGCGATGCTTGACATGATCGCCGACCTCACCGTGGGGCTAGCCGCGCTCGCGGAGAAGCTTGCCGGGCACGTTGTGGAGCAGATCGCGGCACCGCTCGTGGCCACTGGCGACGCCGAGCAGCTGCAGAGCCTGCTGCAGCGATGGCGGGTGCTGGTGCCGCAGAGCGCCGCCAGCATCCTGGCCGACCGCCTGGGGGCGGCCCTGCTCGCGAAGGCGGACACGGGACCGGCCGGCGAGCAGCTGCGCACCGCCCTCGACCGCATCCGCATCGGCGCTACCGCCGACGCCACCGGGACTATCCACAGGGACACCCACTAAGCCGCACGTGCCCGCCGGCCGTCCGTGGTTAGCCGTCAGCCCCGCTGAGGATCTCAGCCAGCTTGCTCAGGTTGATGTTGCCGCCCGAGACCACGCACACCACCTTTCCGGTGCCTGCCCGGCCGGACAGTGCGGCGGCAGGGGCCAGCGCGCCGGCTCCTTCGGCGATGACCCTGACGCGCTCGGCGAGCGTGCGTATGGCCGCGGCGACATCGGCCAGCGGGATCGCCAGCGCGCCGTCGACCAGCGGCTTGACCAGCGGCCACATGCTGTCAAGTACCCGCGGACCGCCAGCGCCGTCCACGAACGAGGGGCGGAAGCCGGCGTCGGCCGGGTGCCCGGCGGCGAACGCAGCGGCCAGCGCCGCAGCGGTGTCGGGTTCCGCCGTGAAGATCCTCGTCTGCGGGCGCAGCGCCTTGATCGCGCTGGCGATGCCGACCGTCAGCCCGCCCCCGCCATACGGGATCACCACCGCGTCCGGGTCTGGCAGGTCCTCCAGTATCTCCAAGCCGATCGTGCCGTTACCCGCCATCACCGCCCGATCCTGGACGGGGTGGACGAACAGGCCTTCCACCCCGTCCACGCGGCTGGTGACGATGACGTTCCACCACTGGTCGTAAGGGACTTTCAGCACCCGCCCGCCGAGGCGCTCGATCGCGGTCAGCTTGGCCTGTGGCGCGTGGTCCGGCACCACGATCGTGGCCGGAATACCGAGCGCGCGAGCCGTCCACGCGATGCCCTGGGCCATGTTGCCAGCGCTGGCGGTAACCAGCCCCTTGGCCCGGTCGCCGGGCGAGGCGAGCATGACCGCGTTGGTCGCGCCGCGGATCTTGAAGGAGTTGATGGGCTGGAGGTTCTCCAGCTTGAGGTAGATCTCCGCTGGCGCCCCCTCGACGTACAAGCGCACCAGCGGCGTCCTGACCACCTGACCCGCGATGCGCGCCCGGGCCGCCTCGATGTCCGCGAGTCCGATCACGGCTGTTCCTCCTTGAGGGCCGCTTCGATCGTAGCCCGCTCCTGCGCGGTTACCGGGTTCGCCAGTGCCGCGGCCACCGCGGCCAGATGCTCTGGACGGCCAGGACCGATCACGATCTGCGTCACCCTGTCGTCGGCCAGCAGCCAGGCCAGCGCCATTCCCGCCAGTGAGGTGCCGCGGCCAGCCCCGATGGTCTCAAGCCTGGCCAGTGCCGCGAAGACAGGGGCGGCGGCGAACTCCCGGTACGGCTCGGGCCGCTGGGTCATCCGAGATCCGGCCGGATATGGCATGCCGCGGCGGTACTTACCGGTCAGCCAGCCGCCTGCCAGCGGGCTGAAGGCCAGGAAGGCGACGCCCCGCTCCGCGCACAGCGGCAGGAGTTCCGCTTCATCCTGCCGGGCGAGCAGCGAGTAGCTGTTCTGGATGGCCCGTGGCGTGCCTGCCGCGAGCGCGGCCGCCAGCTGCCGCGCGTCGAAGTTGCTGACCCCGTAGGCATCGATCAGGCCGCTCGCCTGCGCGGCGCGGAAGGCACCGAAGGTTTCCGCCAGCGGGACCACGGGATCGAAGTCGTGCGCGAGGTACAGGTCGACCCGGTCAACGCTCAGCCTGTCCAGGCTGGACTGGAGCTGGCGGGCGATCCGCTCCGGGCTCAGCCCATGGTCTGCGTCCGCCTCCATCGGGTTGAATACCTTGGTGGTGAGGCTCGGCCGCACTCCGCGCGCTCGGATCCAGCTGCCGATCGCCTGCTCGCTGCGACCGCCGCCATAGGCGTCGGCCGTATCGAAGTGGACCAGGCCGGCCTCCCAGGCCGCGTCCATCAGGCCGAATGCCTGATCCGTCGTCAGTCCCCCGCCGAAGAACGCCGGTGCCGAGCCGATCCCGCCGAAGTTGCCGCAGCCGAGAGCGATCCGCGGCAGGGCGAACTCCGGCATTCTTAGGCGACGCTAGACGGGCTGGCCGGATGCCGCGCCGTAGCCGTTAGTCACGATCAGCCCCGCCATCGCCGCATAGCCAGCCGGGTCATCAGGCAGGATTGTCGCGAGCCCATCCACGTACCGGTTGAACAGGCAGAACGCGGCGGCGATGAGGACCGTGTCGTGGATTTCCACATCAGTGGCGCCGGCCTCACGGGCGGCAGCGACGTCCGCCTCGCGCACGTCCTTCCCGCTCCGCTGCACCGCGGCAGCGATCCGGAGCAGGGCACTGAGCTTCGCGGAAACCGGGGCACCCGCCGCATCAGCGCGAACCTGATCGACCAGCGTCATACCCTCCGGCAGCTGGGCGGCGGCGAAGGCGGCGTGCGAGGACGCGCAGAACTCGCAGTCATTGAGCGTGGAAACGTAGGAGGCGATGAGCTCCCGCTCCCCGCGGGTCAGGGAGCTGGGAGCGACCAGCAGGGCATCGGCGAGATCGCACAGCGGCCGGGCGGTCTCCGGCCGGTACTGGAACAGTGACAAGATGCCAGGCGCGTCGTTCCCCAAGCTGATGTGCGGCATGAACTCACTCCTCTGGTTCCGGAATGCTGTGTCAGCGGGGCTGGGAATCAGAGCCCGGTCTCCCCCGGGCCAGTTAATCACGCGCCCGACGCATCCGGCATCCTCCAGGTTGCTGACTTCGGCTCCGGATCCTGAGACGGGAACCACGTGCCGTTCTGGCGCAGTGCAGCCGCAGCGGCGACGAGCGCCGCATTGTCCGCGGCCGTGCTCCCATCAGGGAGGAAGACGCTGTCCTCGAACCCGACCCGGGTCGCCCAGCCCCGGCGGAAGGCGTCCTCCACCAGCGGCCAGGTCCACTCCTCGTCCCCGTGCTCGAGGCGGGGCACCGTCACGCCGATATCGTCGAGTGCCGTGTGGATCGCGGCTGCGTGCACTGTCGGGCTGCCCGCCAGGTTGTAGGGCGGACCCGTATCGAGCTCGACGCTGACCCGGGCAACGTCGCGGACGAACCCCGATCGCTCAAAGCGGCGCACGTCTTCCATCGCCCAGATGCCCGCGTCAACTCCGATGCCGGCTTCGAGCATGGCGGCCATGACGTGCTCGAAGCCCTCCTCCGAGATATTGACCGTGGCGCAGTCGACATCTGCCCAGTCGCGGATCATGCCTATCCGGGTGGCGAGGTCAGGCACTATCCATGCGCCGGTTGTAAGCCCGATCTCAACGTCGGCGCCGGCGTCCTCCGCTCCGCGGCGAGCCGCGGCGACCATACGGCTCACGTCAGCGGGTGAGAGGCTCTCCGCTCCGGCAGCGTCACGCGTGTGGATGTGGAAGCTCCGCGCGCCGGCCCGCGTACAGGCAGCCACGTCGCGCCTGACCTCATCACAGGTGACAGGCACTCGCGGGTGGCGGTCCCGGCCGAAAGGACCGTTTATCGTGGCCTGGATGATCGGCGGCATGCTAATACCCGCCGTCTTCCAGAACCTGAGTCCCGACGGCGCTCGTCGACGGCAAAGACCGGTACATCGATCGTGATCTCCTTGACGATGGAAGCCATTGCGCACCCCTTCCCGTTATTGCGGAGATTATCGATCGGATAACCTCAACTGCGTGAGCTTGCCCGCGCTTCACCAGCCGCAGTGGCCCGACCGCGACCGCCTGGAGGCCGTGATGCGCGGCCTGGCGGGCCTGCCGCCGCTCGTACTGCCCGCCGAGTGCGACCAGCTGAAGGAACGGCTGGCCTCGGTGGCACGCGGTGAGGCCTTCCTGCTGCAGGGCGGTGACTGCGCGGAGACATTCGCCGGCACAACCGCCGATAGCATCCGGGGCAAGTTCCAGACGCTGCTGCAGATGGCCGTGGTGCTGACCTACGCGGCCAGCGTGCCCGTGGTGAAGGTCGGCCGGATGGCGGGCCAGTTCGGCAAGCCGCGGTCAGCGGCCACCGAGGTGCGGGACGGCGTGGAGCTTCCGGTGTACCGGGGCGATGCGGTCAACGGCATCGAGTTCACCGCCGCGGCCAGGACGCCGGACCCTGGCCGGCTGCTCGATGCGTATCACTGTGCGTCGGCCACGCTGAACGTCTGCCGGTCCCTGGCCAGCGGTGGTTACGCCGATCTGCGCCAGGTGCACGCCTGGAACCAGGACTTCGTGGCCGGCAGCCCGGCCGGGAGGCGTTACGAGCAGCTGGCAGAGGAGATCGACCGGGCGATCGCGTTCATGCACGCCTGCGGAGCTGACCCCAGGGAGTTCCGCGCGGTGGAGTTCTACTCCAGTCACGAGGCCCTGCTGCTGGACTATGAGCGGTCCCTGACCCGGACCGATGAGCGGAGCGGGCATACCTACGACCTGTCGGCTCACCTGCTGTGGATCGGGGAGCGGACCCGCGATCCCCGCGGGGCGCATGTCGAGTTCATCCGCCAGGTCCGCAACCCCGTCGCCGTCAAGATCGGCCCGGACGCCACCGCGCAGGACATTCTCGAGCTGATGGAAGCCATCGACCCGGACCAGGAGCCAGGGCGGCTCACCCTGACGACCCGGATGGGCGCGGGGCGAATCCGCCAGGCGCTGCCCCCGCTGGTTGAGAAGGTGGCCGCCAGCCGGTCCCCTGTCGTCTGGGTATGCGATCCGATGCACGGCAACACGGTGGAAGCGGCCAGCGGGCACAAGACCAGGAACCTCGATGACGTACTGGACGAGGTCGCCGGCTTCTTCGAGGTGCACCGCGCGCTCGGCACGCATCCCGGCGGCATCCACATTGAATTCACCGGCGACGACGTCACCGAATGCACCGGCGGCGGACACTACATCGCCGAGAGCGACCTGAGCTACCGCTACGAGACAACATGCGATCCGCGGCTCAACCGCAGCCAGTCCCTGGACCTGGCGTTCCGCGTCGCCGACCTGTACCGCTCCTCTTCGACCTAAGTCACTGGCTTCACCCACGACCCATCTGTGAACGGAAGATCGCCGCTCCGCGGAAGAAAACGAGTCAAGAACGACCACTTATTCTCCGCCTGACATCGAATTTCCGTTCAAATATGGCCCGTGGTCCTCTGGCCCAGAGGCCCCGAGACCCCCGCTGGCCGCTCAGCCGGGGCGGGTTAAGATCGCCGTCATGAAGCGTGCGATCGATGTCGGGCTGTTCGGCGAGCTTGCTGACCCGCGGGTGGCGGCTCGCCTGGCTGCCCGGGCCGAGGAACGGGGCTGGGACGGCTTCTTCGTCTGGGATCACATCGCCTACCGTGCGCCGGTGCGCGCGGTTGGCGACCCGTGGGTGGCCCTGGCGGCAATTGCCTGCGCCACGTCCCGGATACGGATCGGCGCGATGGTCACACCGCTGTCCCGTCGCCGGGTGCACAAGGTGGCCAGGGAGACGGCCACGCTGGACCTGCTCAGCTCCGGCCGGCTCGTCTTCGGGGCCGGGCTCGGCAGCACGCGGAACGACGAGCTTGAGCCGTTCGGGGAAGTGACCGACCCGCGTGAGCGTGCCCGCATGCTCGATAGCGGCCTGGACGCGCTGGCCGGGTACTGGGCCGGGGAGTTCGAGCCCGTCCCGGTCCAGCGGCCTCGGCCACCCGTGTGGATTGCGGGAGAATGGCCGAACCAGCGGCCGCTGCGGCGGGCACTGCGCTTTGACGGCTTCTTCATCATCGGCCTGCCCGGCCCGGAGGAACTGGCGAAGCTCGCCGATGAGATCCGTGAGGTCCGCCGCGAGGACCCGTTCGACCTGATCACGGAGCTTTCCCCGGACACCGATCTCGGGCCGTGGGAGCAGGCGGGCCTGACCTGGGCTCTCACGAACTTCGGCCTGGAGCCCACCGAGGCCTCGGTCGGGGCCGTGATAGACGCTGGCCCGTTATCCTTGGATACATGACGCACTATTGACATGGTGTACTCGGCGTCGCGCTCGTGGTGGAGTTCGCCGATGAGCTAGCGGACGGGGTAAAGGGCGCCGCACTGCCCGGGATCAGGGAGTCGCTCGGGCTCAGCTACGCCCAGCTCGGGCTGCTCGCTGCGCTGCCGCTGCTGGTGGGCGGGCTGCTGGAGCTGCCGGTCGGCCTGGTCAGGAACCGGCGGCTGATGATGCTCGGCGGCGGGGTCGTGTTCGTGGGCGCCCTCGCCGCGGTCGCGTTCGCGCGCAACCTCCCCGAGCTGCTGGCCGCGTTCGTCCTCTTCTACCCGGCTTCTGGTGCGTTCGTGTCGCTGACCCAGGCGTCGCTCATGGACGCCGAACCGGACCGGCGGTCTCAGCTGATGGCACGCTGGGACATGGCGGGCTGGGCCGGTGCGGTCACCGGGCCGCTGCTGCTCGCGGGCGTGCTCGCGGCTGGCGGCCGATGGCGTGACGGATACCTGGTGCTGGCGGCGGTGTCCGGGCTGGCATGGCTGGGGATGCTGCGCTGCCGGGGGCTTGCCGGCCCCGGGGCGCTGAACGCGGCCGGGGCGGAGCACGCGGCCGGGGTACGGGACGTGCTCGCGGCGGCACGGCGCTGGAGCGTGCTGCGCTGGCTTGTCCTGCTCGAGGTCGCGAACTGGCTGGTCGACGTGCTGACCGGGTTCGTCGCCGTCTACCTGGTGATCGTGGTGCACGCCTCCCCCGTGGTCGCGGCGGTCGCGGTCGCAATGCGCCTCGGAGCTGGGCTGGCCGGGGACGCGCTGCTCATACTGGCGCTGAAGCGGACCTCCGATGTGGTCGTGCTGCGCGTTTCCGCGATCGTGGCTCTGCTGTTTTATCCGGGATTCCTGCTGGTACCGGGGCTGGCGGCGAAGCTGGTCACGCTGGCGGCGCTGAGCGCGGCGACCGCCACCTGGTACCCGCTGCTGCTGGCGCGGCTCTACGGGACCGTGCCCAGCTCGGTCGCAGTGACGCTCAGCAGCGCCGCCTCGATGGCCGGCGGGGTGGGGCCGCTCGCGGTGGGGATGGCAGCAGGGGCACTCGGGCTGCCGTGGGCGCTGGCCGGGCTGACCGTCGTACCGGTGGTACTGGTATGCCTGGCGTAGGACGGGAACCACAGGCCGTTCTGATTTCCTGGGGTGTGGAAGGATTGCCCGATGCGGGTAGCTCTGGTTACGGGCAGTTCACGGGGGCTTGGTGCGGCGATCGCGCGGCGGCTGGGGCGTGACGGCTTCGCGGTCGCGGTCAATTCGCTTCCGGGTGACGAGCAGGCCGAGGACGTCGCGGGCAGTATCCGCGCCGAGGGCGGCGTCGCGGCGGCCTTCTTCGCCGATGTCACCGATGAGCAGCGGGTGGCCGGGCTGATCGCCGCGATTGACGGCAGGTTCGGCCCGGTTGACGCGCTGGTGTTCAACGCCACCGGCCCGCAGCCCGAGGCCCTGGTGAGCGATGCGGGGTGGCAGAACCACCTTGCCCAGCTGGACTTCTTCGTCAAGAGCCCCCTGCTGCTCGGCCGGGAGGTGCTGCCAGGGATGCGGGCCAGGCGGTACGGCCGCATCGTGCACATTGACTCCGAAATCGCCCGGCTGCCGCCACCCGGCAGCTCGGCCTATGCCACCGCCAAGAGCGCCCAGATAGGGCTCGCCCGCAGCTGGGCGCGTGAACTCGCCGAGGATATCGCGCACGCGGTGAGCTTCCTTGCCTCGGACGGCGCCGGGTTCATCACCGGTCAGCGGATCACCGTCGACGGCGGCCGGAGCCTCGGCAACTGATAGCGGGCGAATCTCTTTATGAGAGTCGACTTGCATAAAGACATGACAGTCGCTATTCTTCTGAGAGTTAGCTCTCATAATGAGAGCCCGCTAGATGAGGAACCCCGCTATGACTGTCTCCACCCGCACCATCGATCTTCATAACGACCTGACCGTGAGCGTCGCCGAGTACGGCGAGAACAGCGACGGCACTGCCGTGCTGGTGCTGCATGGCGGCGCCGGTCCGCGCTCGGTGGCCGGCTTCGCTGAGGCCATGTCCGAGCACGCGTACGCGATCGTCCCGACGCACCCCGGATTCGATGGCAGGCCGCGTCCGGACGCCACCGACTCCATCGCCGACCTGGCCACCGCGTACCTGGACCTGCTCGACGAGCTCAACCTGAGGCACGTGGTAGTGGTGGGCAGCTCATTCGGCGGCTGGGTCGCTGCCGAGATGGGGCTGCGCGACAACCATGACAGGATTTCCTGCCTGGTGCTGCTCGGGGCGAGCGGCATCAAGCCGGAGCCGCCCCTGGAGATCGCGGACCCCGTGCAGCTCGGACCGGTCCGGACCGGCGAGCTTGCCTTCCACAACCCGCAGTTCCGGCTGAACCCGGCCACGCTCAGCGAGGAGCAGCGAGCCGTGATGGCCGCCAACCAGCGCACCCAGGCAATCTATGGCGGCGAGGACGTCTACTACGACCCGAAGCTGCGCGGCCGGCTGCACCGGATCACCAAGCCGGTGCTGGTGCTGGCCGGCGAGCAGGATGGAGTCGTCCCGCCCGACTACCAGCGCACGCTGGCCGGCTCCTTCCCCCGCGCCACCTTCCGGGTCATCCCGGAGGCTGCGCACTTCCCGCACATCGAGCAGCCCGGCGCGGTCTTCGACGCACTGGGCGAGTTCGTCGACAACCAGGTCAAGGCTCAGGCATAGTCGGTGGCCGGCTCGGTGGCGTAGCGGCTCATCACCTCGGCGGTGGCCGCCGGCGTCAGCGGGCCGGCGGTCTCGATCATCGCCCGCAGATCCTTGAAGTACTGCACGTAAAAGTCCGGGGTGAAGGTGTTGATCATGACGAGCGGCTCATCGCCGGGGTTGGCGAAGGTGTGCGGCGCGCCCGGCGGAACCATGACCAGGGTTCCCGCCGGGGCGACGTGATCGGTCTCGCCCACGGTGAACGTCGCCGTGCCGGACACGACATAGAAGCCTTCGTCATGCCGGGCGTGGCGGTGCTGCGGAGGGCCGGCCGTGCGCGGCGCGAGCACGATCTCGGCCAGGCCGAGCCGGTGCCCGGTGGTCGAGCCGTCCTCCAGGATCCGGATGCGCGCCGGTCCCAGCTCGATGAGCTCGCCGTCGCCCGGAGCGACCACGGAAATCAGTGTCATGAGACCCCTTATATGAGAGCTAACTCTCACAAGAGTAGTGTCAGGTACGGCGCAGAGGAGGGCGTACGGTGATGACCACGCCGACGGACCAGAGCGGGCGCGTGAACCAGAAGAAACGCACTCGCGATGCGATCGTGCGCGCGGCCGCCGACCTGAGCCGGACCGGCCGTGAGGTGACGATGCCGGAGATCGCGAAGGCGGCACTGGTCTCGGAGGCCACCGCGTACCGCTACTTCCCCGACCTGGCCAGCCTGCTGCGGGAGGCTATCGCCGACCAGCTGCCCGACCCGGCGCGGGCACTCGCCGAGGCCACCGACTCCGCCGACCCGATCGAGCGCGTGGCCGCCGCCGCGGACCTCCTGATGCGGCATGTACTCGCCAGGGAAGGGGTAGTCCGCGCGATGATCGCAGCCACCATCGCCCGCCCCGGCAGCACCGGTGCCCGCCCGGCACTGCGCCTCGGCCTGATCGACTACGCACTCGAGCCACTGCAGGGGCGGCCCGGTCCCGCCGTACTCGAGCAGCTGAAGCTCGGGCTGTCCGCCGTCATCAGCGCGGAGGCGCTGTTCTCCCTCACCGACCTGCACGGTCTCGATCCGGAAACCGCGATCGGGGTGATCGTAGGCAACGCCACGGCGGTTACCCGCGACGCCCTGGCTGACTGGAGGAACTCGTGGAAACACCTCTGACGCCTCTTGACTTCGCTCGCCGGACGCGACGCCTGCACGGCGCGCGCGAGGCCGTGGTCGACGGTGACCTGCGGCTGTCCTACGAGGAGTTCTTCGATCGCTGCGACCGCTGGTCAGCTGCCCTGCAAGGACTTGGCGTGCGCGCAGGCGACCGGGTCGCCACGATCGCGCCGAACACCCATGCCCAGCTTGAGTCCTTCTACGCGGTGCCGCAGCTGGGGGCGGTGCTGGTGCCGGTCAACTACCGGCTGACACCCGACGACTTCGTGTATATCGTGAACCACTCGGGTGCCACGGTGCTCTGCGTTGACCAGGACTACCTGGCCGCGGTGGATGGTGTCCGCGACCAGATGCCGGAGGTAAGGCACTTCGTGGCGCTGAGCGGCGCCAGGGATGGCTGGCTGGATTACGAGGCGGCTATCGCTGCCGCCGACCCATCATTCACGCGGCCGGAGATCGACGAGCGGCATCTCCTCTCGATCAACTACACCAGCGGGACCACGGCCCGGCCCAAGGGCGTCATGATCACCCACCGGAATGCCGCCATGAACACGATCGGCACCCTGCTGCACCTGCCGATCGGGATCGGCGAACGCTATCTGTGGACCCTGCCGATGTTCCACGCGAACGGCTGGACGTACACCTGGACGGTGACGGCCGCGGCCGGCACCCACGTCTGCCTGCGGAAGGTCGATCCGGGTGTTGTGTTCCCGCTGATCCGGGACGAGGAAGTCAGCCTGATGTGCGCGGCACCCACGGTGCTGATCATGCTCGCCAGCACTCCCCCGCAGGCGCGGGGCGACGTTCCGGCCGGCGTGCGGGTCGTGACCGCAGGGGCACCGCCCGCGGCCGCGACCATCGAACGGCTCGAGGGCGAGTTCGGCTGGGAGGTCACGCATGTGTACGGGCTCACCGAGACGGCGCCGTTCATCACCGTCTGCGCACCGCTGCCCGGGCACGAGGCGCTCTCGCCCGCGGATCGCGCGGTGGTGAAGGCACGGCAGGGTGTGGAGCTGCTCACCTCGGGCGAACTGCGCGTGGTGGATGACGAGGGCCGGGAGGTTCCCGGCGACGGCAAGACCCTGGGCGAGATCATCGTCCGGGGGAACGTCGTCATGCAGGGCTACTACCGTGACCTGGAGGCGACCGCGCGCGTGATGGGCGACGGCTGGTTCCACACGGGCGACGCCGCCGTGGTGCATCCAGACGGGTACGTGGAGATACGCGACCGGCTCAAGGACGTGATCATCAGCGGTGGAGAGAACATCTCCTCGGTGGAGGTGGAGGGAACCCTGCTCCACCACCCGGCCGTCCAGGAGGCCGCGATCGTCGGGCTGCCGCACGAGAAGTGGGGCGAGATACCGCATGCGTTCGTGGTGCTGCGCGATGGTGCGGCAGCTACCGGGGACGAGCTGATCACGTTCGCCCGGTCACGGCTGGCGCATTTCAAGGCCCCGCACGGAGTCACCTTCGTCGCCGAGCTGCCCAAGACGGCGACGGGCAAGATCCAGAAGTACGTCCTCCGCAAGGGCGCGAGCTAGGGGACGACGATCACGGGGCATCGGGGGTGGCGGGCCAGCCACCCCGGCACCGATCCCGCGGCGTGATGCCAGAAGCGCCCGGGTACCCCGATCACGAGCGCTTCCGCGCGTAGCTCGGCGGCCAGGGCGGCGAGCTCCCGCGGCGGGTTCCCGTGCCGGGTGCGGACGTGCACGTCGAGGTCACCCGGATCGGTCACCTGCTCGAGCTCGGATAGCAGCCATCGCTCCAGCGCCTCGTTATCATCCGGCGGGCTCGCTATCCGACCGGTCGTCGAGGGAGGGTTCCTTACCACGTACGCGACGAGCAGCGGGCGCCCGAGCTGCTTCGCCGTGCCCGCCGCGTAGGCGAGCGCGTTGCGGGCGGAGGCCGAGCCGTCGTAGCCGACGATCACCGGATGGACCGGCTCCGTGCCGCGGTGGCTGTCCCGTTCCGGCCGGGCCTGGCGTTCGGGCCGTCGCTGCTGAGGCGGGCTGGACTCGCGGAGCAGCTCCTCTAGCGCGGTGGTACGTGGCCGGCTCCAGCGGCGTGGTACCCGCAGGCCGCTAGACGCGTTCACGGTCCGGCAGCTTGTCGAGGACGAAATCGACGATCAGGCTCGCGTAGTGGCGAGGGTCATCGGCCAGCTCAGCACGCCGGTCAGGCGGCCCGAGCACCGTCCAGGTCACGATCGCGCCGTAAAGGCTGTCCAGCACGAGGTCCACGGGGGTATCCGCGGGTATGTCACCGCGGTCGAGCGCCCGGTAGAGCACCGCCCTGGCCCCGGCCACGTGCGGGATGGCGATCTCGTTCGAGAACCTGGCGTGCAGCACCGGGATGACGGTCGCCTCCAGGTGGATCCGCAGGAACGCCCAGCCTTCCGGGCTGGACTTGCTCTCGAGCAGCCTGGTGGCGTACTCGATGAGGTCGTCGCGAAGATTGCCGGACTCCCGGATCGGGATGCTGGCGCTGTGCTCGCTCAGCGCGGCGAGCAGGAGGTCCTCCTTGGACTGCCAGCGCAGGTAGATCGGCGCCTTGCCGACGCCTGCCCGGCGCGCGACCGCGTCGAAGCTGAAGCCCGACCAGCCGGCCTCGGCGTAGACCCGCAGGGCGGCGGCGGAGACGCGGGACTCAAGGTGCGGATCCCTGGGGCGTCCGGGGCGGGCCTTGATCGCTTCAGTGTCCGCTTCACCGTCGGGCGGGTCCGCCGTCATCTGACCGAGCAGGTCACGCGTGCGAGCGGTGCGGGCGTCCAGGTCGCTGAGGAAGTCATCGATGGCACGCTGCTTAGCCTGCACGGTGACCCGGAGTTCCTGCTGAAGCTGCAGGCATTCCGCGGCCAGCTCCCGCCGCTCGGCGTCGCTGGTGTGCTCGTGGTGCCAGGCGACCCGTATCTGCGCCAGCCGGTCCTCGTTGCGCAGCACGACGGCGATCTCGTCGAGGTTGAGTCCGAGCAGCGCCTGCAGCTGACGGATGCGGGCCACCCTGGCGAGGTCGTCGCGAGAGTAACGGCGCATGCCGCCAGGCGTGCAGGCGGTCGGGGTAAGCAGGCCGAGCTGCTGGTAATAGCGCAGCGCTCGCTCGGATACCCCTGCCCTGGCCGCGGCGGCGCCGATGCCAAGGAGGCGCTGCTCAGTCGCTGCCATGTGTTCCGAGGCCGGGCAGGTCCGCTGTCTCGTCCAGGCCGGTTACCATGGCCGTCTCGGCGGCACCTTCGGCCAGCTGCTCGACTAGCGGCTCGCTCACGTGCATGTACCGCCGGGGGCGGATAGCGGAGGCCACGATGGCTATCGCGGTCGCGATCGCGGCGAACGTGAAGGCAAGGTGCATGCCGTGCGCGAACGGCTGCTCGATCAGCTGCGGGAAGAAGGACCGGCCAGTGATGTAGGCAACCTGGTGCGGCGGCAGCTGCTTCAGCGCACCAGTGGGGCCGAGCAGTTCCTCGATCGGGTTGTAGCCGAGGAAGGCAGAGAACAGGCTGCCGATCGGCGGCTCGTTGGCCACCAGGTGCGCCGGGCCGGGGGCGACTCCCGCCTGGGTCAGGCCCTTGTACAGCGCGGATGGCAGGCGTGCCGCGAGCCCGAGGGTGACGACGGTGAAGAACAGGCCCATAGACAGCACAGATGCCGAGTTCTGGAACGTGTTGAGCATGCCGGCGCCGGCGCCGCGCTGGTCGGGCGGCAGGCTGTTCATGACCGCGGCCTGGTTCGGGGCGAAGAACATCCCCATGCCGACCGCGAACATGAAGATCAGTGCCGCGAACCAGATGTAGCTGAAGTTGATGGGCAGCAGCTCGAGCAGCAGGAAGGCCGCGCCAGACAGCAGCAGTCCCCCGGTGGCCAGGATCCTGGCTCCGTACCGGTCGGACAGGACACCGGAAATCGGGCCGAGCAGGAGGAACCCGACGGTCAGCGGGATCATGTAGATGCCCGCCCACAGCGGGGTCCGGCTGAAGCTGTAGCCGTGCTGCGGCAGCCAGATGCCCTGCAGCCAGATGATCAGCATGAACTGCAGGCCACCACGGCCGAGCGCACCGAGCATGGCGGCGATGTTTCCCGCGGTGAACGCCTTGATCTTGAACAGGCTGAGCCGGAACATGGGCTGGGCGACCTTGGTCTCCACCCAGCCGAAGAGGACGAGCACCGCGATCCCGCCGAAGATGCCGGTCAGCACCCACGGGTTGGTCCAGCCGGTTGGGTGCCCGCCGTAGGGAAGCAGCGAGTAAACGATCCCGGTGAGGATGGCGACCAGCCCGATCGCGAACAGCGCGTTGCCGAGCCAGTCGATCTTGGCCGGGATGCGGATTCCGTTGTCGCGGAGCTTGAGGTAGGCCCAGAAGGTGCCGAACAGGCCGAACGGCACCGACACCAGGAAGACCAGGCGCCACTCGATGGGGGCTAGCACGCCGCCGAGTATCAGGCCGAGGAACGAGCCGCCCACCGCGGCGATGCCGTTGATGCCCATCGCCTTGCCCCGCTCATCCTGCGGGAAGGCGTCGGTCAGGATCGCGGAGGAGTTGGCGAACAGGAACGCCCCGCCGACGCCCTGGAACACCCGCATGATGATGATCCAGATGGCTCCGGCCGGCCCGGTGAGCCAGGTCACCGACAGCAGGATCGAGAAGATCGTGAAGATCGCGAAGCCGAGGTTGTACATCTTGACCCGGCCGTAGATGTCGCCCACCCGGCCCAGGCTCACCACCAGCACCGCGGTGACCAGCGTGAACCCCATGAACACCCAGAGGAAGTACGAGGTGTTGGACGACTGCAGCGGGTTGAGCTTGATGCCGCGGAACAGCGCCGGCAGCGAGATCAGCAGGATCGACTGGTTGATGGTCACCATCAGGATGCCCAGCGTGGTGTTCGACAAGGCGATCCACTTGTAGTTCCTGCCCCTGTCATCAGTGGCCATGCGTGCTCCTCCTGCGAGACCCAAACTCTGACGCCGACGTTAACATAGCATCGCCCAAGTTCGATACATAACGGCCGCTTGCCGCGGTCCCGGTGCCCTTGATCATTATCAGACGCCAATCGTCCTCAATAAAGACCAGGACGGCTCTTCTCTCCCTCGGCCCCCGTTTTGAGGACCATCCGCGGCCCGTCCCCCGTTTTGACGGAACATCCGTGCTTCACGGAGGAAAAGGGGTCAAAACCGACCATTAAATTTCCGCGGAGCGTCGATGTTCCGTTGAAATCTGGCCGTAAGGCCCTGCGGCGGCGGCGCGGCAACACATGCCGTGTTGATGCGGAAACGTATCGTTGCTGAGACCGCACGTACAGACTCGCAGGGTGAGATAATGCGCGAGAGCCATCGAGGAAGGGCCGGGACCATGACGCACAATCAGGCCGGTCAGGGGCTGCGGGTGGATGCCGGCGTGGCGTCGATCGCACGGATTTACGACTACTGGCTGGGTGGCAAGGATAATTTCAAGGCTGACCGGGACGCCGGGGACCTGATGATCCAGCAGTACCCGGACATTGTCTCCGGCGTACGGCTGAATCGTGCCTTCCTCGGTCGCGCTGTCCGGTACCTGGCTGCCGAGGCCGGCGTCACCCAGTTCCTCGACATCGGTACCGGCCTGCCGAGCAGCAACAACACCCACGAGGTGGCCCAGCAGGCCGCCCCCGCGTCCCGCATTGTCTACGTGGACAACGACCCCATCGTGCTCAGCCACGCCCGGGCGCTGCTGACCAGCACCCCCGAGGGCGCGTGCGCCTACATCGACGCCGACATCCGGGATACCGCGAAGATCCTGGCGGAGGCGGAGGACGTACTGGACTTCAGCCGCCCCATCGGCATCTTCCTCATCATGATCCTCCAGTTCGTTCCCGAGGGCGACAACCCATGGCGGATCGTGCGCACGCTGCTTGATGCCTGCCCGCCCGGCAGCTACCTGGCACTCTCGCACCCGGCCAACGATGTGGACCAGGAGGTCGCGCCGGCCCTGCGACAGCTGAGCAGCAGCATGGGTAACACCCGCGCGACACCGCGCAGCTACCAGCAGATTGCCCGCTTCTTCGATGGTCTGGAGATGGTCGAGCCCGGCCTCGTGCAACTGCAGCGCTGGCGGTCCGGGCCCGACGCGCCGCCCGCCGACTGGAACCTGGCCGCCTACGGCGGTGTCGGCCGCAAACCCTGACCGGACGGCACCCCAGGTCTGTGCCCGCTCAGGTCTGTACCCACTCAGGTCTGTGCCCGCTCAGGTCTGTGCCCGCTCAGGTCTGGGGCGTGGTGAACCGGTACCCGTCGTGCAGCAGGCGCGGGATGACGATCTTGAGGGCGGCGACCGTCTCGGACCGGTCGCCGCCCCCGTCGTGCTCCAGGATGATGGAGCCCGTCTGGGTGTGGCGCATGATGTTGGTGACGATGGAGCTGACGCCTGGCCTGGCCCAGTCGCGCGGGTCAACCGACCAGTCGATCGGCATCATGCCGGTCTGATCACAATGCTCGATGACCGTCCTGGACCAGGCACCGTACGGGGCGCGGAACATGTGCGGAATGATGCCGGTCGCGTCATGGATCGCCGCGGTGGCGCGATCCATCTCCTCGATAGCCGCCGACGGGGACAGCAGCGGCAGGTCCAGGTGCCGCCAGGTGTGGTTAGAGATCAGGTGCCCGGCCTCGGCGACATCGCGGGCGACGCCCGGGTACTCCTTTACCTCGATCCCGATCATCGAGAAGGTGGCAGTTACCTGGTACTTGGCCAGTAGCCTCAGCACCTGGGGCGTGTACACCGGGCTGGGTCCGTCATCGATGGTGAGCGCAATGACCTTGGGCCCGTCATCGACGTAGAACACCGGATCGCGGTAGTCCAGCTGATGAGCGTGCGACCGCCCGGATGACGGCCGGCGGACCTTAGCCGGCCCGGTACCCGGCTTGCCTGAAGGCACCGGTCGGGTCTGCGCGACCCCCGCGATCCGCTGCACCGGAGCCGCGGTACAGCCAGCCAGGAGTGTCAGCCCGCCCGCCGTCAGCAGGGCCCTCCGGCTCACCGACCCCGGCCGCTGCCCCTCCCCCGGCACCCCCAGGGAGTCACCTTGCGCGCGCATCCGCTTACCACCGACTTTCCAGGCCCCGACATACATGCCGTTATCGGCACACTCACTATCAAGACCGGTTAGCCGCCACTTTGGTTGCAGCCGGATTCGGGCGGACCCAAGGACCCGCGTTGACATGCGCAGTTACGCTCAATAATCTGATCAATTATGCGCAAAACTAGTCAGGAGCTGCTCAGTCGGCCTGCCTTCGTCCTGGCCATCGACCACCGGAACTCGCTGCGCCACTGGTACCTGGCGCTCACCGCCGGTGCGGGGAACGCGAGCTGGAGCGGGGCCGGCGAGGCAAATGCGGACGCCGCCGAGGCTGTCGCCCGCCGGGGCGGAGCCAGCGACGCGCTGACCGCGGGCAAGGTCATCGTCGCGGACGGGCTGCTCGCCGCGATCGCCGGCCCGCGGGCCTTTCCCGGTCAGGCGATGCTGCTGGTGGACGAGGAATACGGCCAGGAAGCCATCCGCAGGCTGCGCGACGCCAGTCCTGACGTACAGGTCGTCATCCCGGTCGAGCGCAGCGGCGAGCCGGAGTTCATCTTCGAGCACGGCACCGAGTTCGGCGAGTACATCCTCAAGACCGGGCCGGACATCGTCAAGGCGCTCGTCCGCTATAACCCCGCGGGCGACCAGGCGGCCAATGCGCGGAGCCGGGCCGGTCTTGACGAGCTGACCCGCTGGCTCGCGGACCATGGCCTGCCGCTGATGCTCGAGCTGCTCGTGCCGCCGACGCCGGAGCAGGCCGCCGCGGACTTTGACGCGCAGGTGCGGCCGGAGCTCACCGTCCGCGCGATCAGGGAACTGAGCGAGTCCGGGCTGGCACCCGCGTTCTGGAAGGTGGAGGGGCAGCCGTCCACGGCCGCGTTCAGCGAGCTCGCCGCGGCGACCGATGGCGGGCGCTGCCTGGTGCTGGGCCGCGGCGAGGATGCCGGGGCCGTTGACCGGTGGGTCGCGATGGCCGCCGCGGCGGAGGGCTTCAGCGGTTTCGCCGTGGGCCGGACCATCTGGGCGCAGGCGCTCGGCGACTGGCTGACCGGGCAGCTCAGCAGGGACGACGCCGTTGCCGCGGTCACCGCCAACTACCTGCACTTCGTGCAGACGTACCTGGCGAACCGCAGCGCCTGACGCGGCCCCGTCTGACACAAGGGAACCTGACTCGAGGAAACCTGACCGTCCGACGGGGGCCGGTCAGGCTATCCGGATCTCCAGGCCTGCAGCCCGCAGCAGCGCCAGCTCGCCTGGGTCCGCGTCCTCGTCGGTGATCAGGACATCGATCTGGGACAGCTGGCATATCGTGGCGAAAGCAACCTGGCCGAGTTTCGTACTATCGGCGAGAACCACAGCCCGTTTTGATTGCCTGAGGAGAGCGGCATTGGTACGGGCCTCGACGTCATCGTGGGTCGTGCACCCGGCCGACGTGGAAATGCCATCCACGCCCAGCAGGGCCACATCGAGGTGATAGCCGGCCAGGGTGTGCTCCGCCACCGGGCCGACCAGCTCGAATGACGCCGAGCGGGCCATGCCGCCGGTCACGATCAGCGACAGGCTCGGGCGGACCGCCAGCTCGGCGGCGATGTTCAGCGCGTTCGTCACCACGGTGAGGTGCTGACGGGTGGCCAGCACCCTGGCCGCCTCGGTCGTCGTGGTCCCGCCGGTGATGCCGACGACGGCACCCTCGGGGATCAGGGCGGCGGCTGCCTGGCCGATCAGCTGCTTCTGCGCTGAGTGGCGCTCGGTGCGGAAGCGGATCGGCAGCTCATAGGTGACCGACTGCCCCACTGCGCCGCCATGGGTCCTGGTCAGCAGGCGCTGCTCGGCGAGCTGGGTCAGGTCCCGGCGGATGGTCGCGCCGGAAACGCCCAGCCGCTCGCTGAGCTCCTCCACCGAGGCGGAGCCGCTGCCAGCCAGCTGATCCAGGATAGCGCTAAACCGCTCGAACTTGCGCACAACATGATCATAACTGATCAATGCGGTTGCACACTGCGAGTTACCAATTGATTACCTCGTAAGGTAACTCGGCTGAGGCCTTACTGCCGGGACCGGTACGCCCGCATCTTCGCGCGAGCACCGCACAACTGCATGCTGCACCACACGGACCTGCCGGCGGCGGACCGGTCGTAGAACGCCCAGCCGCACAGGTGGCCCTGGCAGCTCTTCAGGCGGGCCCAGGTGCCCGCCGCGGACGCCTCGGCCATCGCGACCGCCAGCGTTCCTGTCACCCGCGCGAGCCGGTCATGATCGGCGCTCACGAGCGCGACCCCGCCCGCCGGGTCCACCTGCACGCCGAGGCGACAGGATGCCAGCGCCAGCGTGAGCCGACTGGCCGCTTCCTGATCCTCGCGCCGGACGGTGTTCGCCATCAGGACGGCCCGGATCGCTTCGCGCAGGGCGACCAGGCAGGAGCGTTCTGCCCCGGTGAGCGGTGGCTGCGCCGAGGGCAGCAGCAGGGCCGCGGTCAGCCACACGGTCGCGTCGGCCGGGGTGCCGAGCAGGTCCCGCTCGTTTTCGGCGCTGAGGGTGTTCACCAGGGCCTGGACCAGCCGCAACGAGCCAGGAGCCGGGGTCCTGTCACCGGGATCACGGCCCGCGGTGAGCAGCACCTCGTTACTGGCATTCATCTCTATATGGTAACTGAACCTTGTGCAGAGCGAGGATCGATGTTACTTGTTGAATGATCCGGGCTGCTGCTACAGGGGCCAGCCTGGGTCCGGCTGGCGGCGCGCGAAGATGAGCGCTCCCGGGACATTGTCGTCGGGGCCGAGCAGCGTCTGCGCCTCGACGGCGAACCCGGCATCGCGCAGCCATGCCGACACCTTGTCCGGCTGCCGGCGATGGACGTGAAACTTCATCGGATGACCGCCGTAGCCCTCGGTCGTCAGTACGGCATGGTAGCTCGGCGCTGCGCCGCGGGAGAGTATGCTCCTGCGATGCGGGCCGGCACCACCCACGACGTGAGCATCGATCGCGCTCGTGGGATCGTGGTCAAGAGGTTCCGCTCACAGGACCGCGACGAGCCGGCTCGCGAATGGACCGCGCTGACACTGCTGGCCAGGCACACCCCGGACTAGCTCCTGCTCCGGTCCGCGCCGACCTGGACGCCGCACCCGCGACGATCGAGATGACCTGGCTGCCCAGCACCGAGCTCGGCGGTCCGCCGCTGACGCCGGCGCAGACCCAGGCGCTGGCCACGGCACTGGACCGGCTCTGGTCATTAGTCCCGTACCCACAGGGGTTACCCGGACACGGCACCCAATGCCGGCAGGCTGGCAGCCAAGGTCCGCAGCATGATGGCCGCCGGACTCGAGATGGGCGATGATCCCGCGGTGACCCGCGCCTGCGCCACCGCCACCGCATGGCTGGACAGCGGCGCGTTCCAGAACCTCCATCCCGGCAGCGGAACGGTCCTCGGACAAGGAGACCCGTGCCTGGCCAACTTCATCTGGGACGGCACGCAGATCCGCATCTTCGAGGACTCCGGCCCCAGCGAGCGGGCATTCGAGCTGGCCATTCTCACCGAGCACATCTCAGCATGGTCCGACGCGCGCCTGAACGCTGAGGACTTCCTCGCCCTGTTCGACCTGACCAGCGCCGAAGCCGCCCGGGTGCGTGGCTTCCGGTGCCGTGCTGCCCTGTTCTGGCTGATCCTGCTGCGACCCGGCGGCCCGGCCAGCGCCCGTAACCCGCCCGGCACCCTGCAACGCCAAGCCGACCGGCTCCTTACGCTGCTCAGCTGACTAGCCTGCCGCGGAGAGGAGCAACCCATCGATCCCTGCAAACTCGCGTCCCTCGCCGACCGCGGGCAAACGTTGATGTTCTTGCTGCGAGCCTCGCGGGCGGAGGCGTAGCCGCATTCCGGGTAGGTGCCGGGAAGCGGTACGCTACGTGATGGCGGTCGCGCCCTGGCTTCTTGCCGGTACGCGGGTGTAGCTCAATGGTAGAGCTCCAGCCTTCCAAGCTGGTCATGCGGGTTCGATTCCCGTCACCCGCTCTCCTACCTTTGCTGGCAGAGCTCCCAAGTCGAAATTCCGCTTGATCATGCGCAGACATTTCCCCGATATGATGTTGTTACATTTATCGAACACGACTCTGCCTACTAGCGATAATCTTTGATACTTACGATAACGAATTAGCAACGACACTCGCCGGCAGAGTCTCTACCAAGTGAAAGCTGGACATGCACGTTCGATCCTCGGCCTGGACGCCGCCGACCCTGGCCTGCCCGGCAGCGGGGCCGCGTCATCGCCGCGGACGGCACGACCGGCTAGGTGCACTGGCAGGTCGGCACCGCCCTGCTGGCCCGGCTCCTGGCCGACAGCGCGAGGGCCCCGGAGTTCCTGACCGCCCACGAGGCCGCAGCAGGACAACGACGCACCAGCAAGCACAGGAGACGGAAGACCGCCAGCAGCCGAGATAGAAAGGCCAGGTCAGACGGCCTGCACGAACCTGGCGCGGCACCAGGGTCCTTCGGCACCTGCAGCACGCCCATTCATTACGAACACGATGAGCGTCGCGTACATGGCGTACACTACGAATATGACCGAGAACGCATTGCCCCTGCCGTACGAGGTCCAGGAGATGACCACGACCGAGGCGCGCAGGCACCTTCCAGAGCTGGTCAACATGGCCGCCTACGGGCACGTCACCACGATCCTGGTCCGCGACGGCCGCCGCCTCGCCCGCATTGTCCCCGAAGAGGACGCCTGGGTCTACAGCCCGCCCTGGCAGGACAAACTGCGCGAGGCCGAAGCAGACCTGGCCGCCGGGCGGGTACAGCGCTTTGACACCGATGACGATTTCCTCGCCCACCTCGAGCAGGTGGACCGCGAGGCCAACGGGTGAAATATCAGACCACCACCGGGTTCGACAGCGCGCTCGCCAAGCTCCCCCGAGAGCACCGCCAACTGTTCACCGAAGCGGTCCGCAGCCATCTGCTCCCCGCGCTGGCCGCCGGGGCGCACCGCGGCGAGACGCCATGGCCCGTCCGGCTCCGCATTCACAAGATCGACGAGGTCTACTCACTGACCTGGAGCTTCTCAGGACCCGACGGCCGGGCACTGTTCACCATCGGCCCGGACACCGATGGCGAGCCGATCCTGACCTGGCTCGCCGTCGGCTACCACGACATCTATCAATAGCCCGTATCCCCGGCACCACCCCATCGCGCTCCGAGCCGCCATCGCGTCCCGATTCCCGTGATGGTCCCGCTCACGTCCTGGTCGCCAGCCGAGACGGGATTTCACGAGTGGCTAGAAGGTCGGCTCGCCATCGACTACCCAGAGCTGAGCCGTCAGGTGCCCACGTCGCCGCGTCGTACGATGGCCAGGGCACTCCTAGAAGAGAACCGGATCTTGATCGTACTCGACGGGCTTGACGAGATCCCCGCTGAGTCTGGCGTCACCGCGATCGAGGAGATCAGTGAAGCGCTCAGTGCGGGGCAAGGGCTGGTGCTCGCTTCTCAGACCCGCTACTTCCGGGACGCGATGGCGGTCAGGAGGCTGCCCGGCATGGCGGCGGTCGAGCTCCAGCCGCTCGCCATCGAGGCGGTGGTTAATTACCTGAAGTCTGCGTCGCCTGGAGCTGCGCCAAGTTGGGCACGGATACTTCCGGATCTCCAGGGCGATGATCCGCCTGCCGCCGCACAGGCGCTCACCACGCCGCTCATGGCTACCCTGGCCCGCACCTTCTACGATCCGGTGCAGCACGAAACGCCGTCCGCGGCGTTGCCTGATCCCAAAGAGCTTCTCGATCGGGAGGCGTTCCCAGAGCCAGCAGCCGTGAGAAACCACCTCGTCGACGTGTTCCTCGACGCGGCCTACCGGCAGGAGCCGGAAAGCCGGCGGCAGCAAGCGCGGCGTGCGCTGACCTTCCTGGCCCACGACCTAGACGACCACAGAGGCCGTGTCACCAATCTCGACTGGTGGCAGCTTGATCGCGCCGCGCCACAATGGCTGAGCGGAATCGTGGTCGGCATCCTGGCGGGCACGGCAGGCGCGATCGGCCTCGGCGCTGTGCCGCGGTCGGCCGGAATCGGGCTCGCGACCGCTGCGAGCGTCGGCCTGGCCGTCCGGTTGCTCGCCCACCACTCACGCCTCGGCGGGCGCACATCGTTGAGCAGCGATAGCGGGATTGGCTCTTCGCTCGGCGGCGGTTTGCTCGGCGGACTGGCCGGCACCCTGATCGTTATCTGCTTCGGGGTTGTCGCGAATCCCGGTTCTGCGCTTACCGGCGCCCTCGCGGCATGCCTGGCCGTCGGGGCGATGCGCTGGTTCTGGGCTGCCCTGGCCGGCGGTTTCGCCGGAGGCATAGCCGCCGCGCTTACCGGGACCCCTCCAATTACCAGTGACGCCTGGCTGGTCAACGGAATCGGTGTCGGGCTGGCCGTGGGCTGCGCGGCCGGGATCACCAGGCACAATCGCCCCGCACGGGGGCGGCGCTTTTCACATATCGGCCTCGCAGTCGGAATCGCGGCCGGCCTGACGATGGGCATTGCGGCATGGCTACAGGCAGGAGAACTGCGAGGGCTCGTCGTCGGGACGGTGACGGTGCTTGGAGCCAGCACCATCGGCGGGGTAGAGGCGCCCCCCGCGAACACGAGGAAAGCCGCCACCCCCAAGAGGTCCTTGTCCGCCGACCGATCCACTTTCTGGGTGAATGCGGTCCTCGGCGGCCTGGTCGTCGGCGTGAGTACCGGCCTGGGACCGCGCCCGCACGGACCGGGCAACGGGCTCGAGGCAGCATTGGAGATCGGCATCACGAACACGGTAACCGTCGGGCTGGCGTTCGGGTTTGTACGCGCCACCTACGGGAGGTTTTTCCTCGCCAGAACGTGGCTGGCGATGCGGGGAGACCTGCCATGGCGCCTGATGACCTTCCTCCGCAGGGCGCACGAGGATTATGGCGTGCTACGGCAGAACGGAGCCTCCTACGAATTCCGGGCCACCGACTTGCAGCACCGACTCGCTGAACAGCCTCTGCCGCCACGACGGTTCCCGGCTCGCCGGAGCTGACACCGAGATGGCATGGGATTTGTAGAGCTTGCCCGTAGCCTGGGCACCGGGTCTTAGAAGCTCAAGGGCCGAGGGTGAGGGCCGAGGGCACTGCCCTTAACTTCCGGGACTTATCTCCGTTTTCGGGAGATTCGACGGGACGATCGTGATGGTGTAGGTGACTTCTTCGGTGTGCCAGGTCTGCCGCTGGAACGGTGTCCTGCCCGAGGTCCGGGCGGGCCGGTCCCGGCGGGCGGGCTGAGCGAGGATCTGGCTGATGAGCGGGGTGAGGGGATCATTGCCGCTGGCAGGTCGTTTGCCGCAGTGCGGACAGCAGGTATCCGCCGTGATGCTGGCGCGGATCAGTGACAGTACTGCGGTGAACGGGAGCAGGTCCGGGTCGAGGCCGGCCTGCCCGGCGGCGCGGGCGGCGAGCGTGGCGGTCATGTTGTGCACGAGCAGCAGCGCCCAGGCTTCCTGCCGCGCCAGGGTGACTGACCGGCCGCGCAGCACCCGGCCGGTGCCCTTGACGGTCTTCTTCAGGTGCAGGTACGCGATCTCGATCTGCCACCGCTCGGCATACAGGGCGGCGATCTCCCGGGCCGGGCAGGCGTCCGCGTCGAGCAGGGTGGTGAGTACCTTGATCACGCTGGTCTTGACGCGGCGGGCGGTGCGGGTGGTGACGGTGAAGCTGACCAGCCGGGCGACGGTATCCGGCAGCCGGGTCAGGGTCTTGTCCCCGGCCTCGCGGCGCCGTTTGCCGAGCATGGAGCCCGATTCGCGCAGCAGTGCCAGCTCCGGCCCGTCAGGCAGGGTCCTGGTGGTCTTGAACGGGACGGACTTCGCGCCGTTCCTGACCCGCCACACCAGATGAGCGCCGCGTGCGGAGAAGCGCAGCCACCGGTCCATGGAGAAGAACCCGCGGTCGGCCAGGTTGAGGATCCCGGCGGTGAACGAGTCCTCCAGCTCATCAGCCAGCGGGTTCTCCCCGTCGTGGTAGCCGCCGATCGCGGCGGTGATCCAGCGGCGGGACGCGGTGCGCACGTGCGCCGCTATCCGCAGCTTCGGCTTGGTCCCCCCGGACGGCACCCCGAACGCCCCGGCCAGCTCATCGTTGCTGAACAGCTCGATGGTAGTGCCGTCGATCGCGGTGGTTTCCATCCCGTGCCAGGCCGCGCCGGTGCCCAGGTCAGCGTCGCTGCGAGCGGCGTCGATCTCGGAGATGCGCCGCATCGCCTGCTCCCCGGGCAGGACCCGGGCCTTGGATAGCGCCGGGCCGGACGGTGTGACCGTGCCCGGTTTCACCGGCAGGCCCGGCATCGCGAACGTCCTGGCCAGCACCAGGTCATAGCCGTGATCGGGGAACAGCGCGCCCGCGATGACGCACATCGCGGTCACCTCAGCGGTCAGCGCACGGTCCAGCTTGTGCCCGTGCCCTGCCTGCGCCGCCGCTCCGGCGACCGCCCCGTCCGCGAGCAGCTCCGCGATCAGGCCTGCCCGGCGCAGCTCCCCGATCAGGTCCTCCCAGAACCCGGGCCCGGCCACAGCCTGCGCCAGCAGCTCTCCCGTCTCCGCGGCCTGCGTCTCACCTCTGCAGTGACCAGCGGGAACAGTGGACGCAGGCGAAATGACCATGGCAAACTGGGCGGACAACGGAGCTCCTCGGTACGACGCTGATGACTAGACACCACACGTCATACCAGGGGCTTCGTTGCGCTCAGGGCGCATGGAACTCACAGACAGCATCGTGACCGACCTGCAACACAAGGCCCCGAACCGGACATCCAGCTACAGAAGTCCCGGAAGTTAAGGGCAGTGGGGCCGAGGGTGAGAATATGCAGGTCATCTCAGCCGTAGCAGCGGTGGGCATAGCCGCGCTATCAGGTGCGGCGCTGCTTCGCGCTGCCGAGCGACAGCGCGCATAATATAAGGATCATGACCAGGGAGTTTGCAGCGCTTACATGTCGTTACTGAACAGTGTGCGGAGACGCGGAGCCCTAAAAACCAGCAGCGAGGAGGGGACAGATGCAGGTCAGGCTCGCGGCGCCGCTTCCGGTACTGCGTGGACACCGCTTCAGATAACGTGTCCTCACCGAAGCCCGGGGCCAGCGGTGTTTACAGCGAAGACTCGAAATCCGGGTTTGAGATAACGGCGGCTACGCGCGCACCCAGAAGCCATACCGCCAGTCGCGCTATGTGATCAGTTGCCTGCGATCCTCGCCGAGCAGCGCCGAACCGTGCACAGATAAATCGGCCTTCGGATGTTCAAATAACGAGGTCGGTAACAGCTGTTCTTGCCGGTTAGCTTCGCCAGGCCGTAATGGGTCGCGGTGTGGCAGCTGGTGCACAGGCAGATGAGCCGACGCAGCGCCTGCACCTTCGTCTGGTGGTCAAACTCCCAGCATTCGTGCGCTTCCAGCCACCGGCCGGACTCGCGGTCCTCGCCGCAGTGACAGATCTCGCAGCGTCGGCCGGCCCTAGTGGTAATCATCGTGCGCAAGCGTTCCCAGTCACGCTCGCTTACACATGATCGCACGTTAGTGAACCAGCAGCTGCTCGGCACCAGATCGACGAACAAGCCAGACCCGAAGTCCCGGTCTTCTCCGGGGAGAAGATCAGGCGCATCCGGAAGCGCGTGCCAGCGGTCCAGGCCGCTCATACCTGGCCGAGGCGCATACCAGCGCCTTGCGACAGGATCACACCAAGCCCCCTGTGTCTTCGCCTCGTCCTTGTCCGCGTACGGAACGTCGAGCCAGATCCTGCTACTGCTCAATCCGGCTGTATCCCCGGTTCCACCGATTGACCAATCCGTTCCAGACCTCTGAGCTGCGGTTATACCAGGATAGCGATCTTTCGCCGAATTGCACGAGTGAGCACAGATGGCGCTGACGGACGGCGGCTGGGACCCGGAACTAGCCGTACCGGCTGTAGACCGTCTGGCACCCGGTCTTCGCCGACAGCGACGCACTGGAGGACGCAGGCTTCAGCGGGATGCAACGTACTGCACCGGACTCCACCACCCTGCAATCCCTGCCACAGCGACAGCGGCATCTCCCAGGATTTCTCCCACGGGGATTGCCTGGATCTGAGCGTCAAGTGGCGAAAGTGCCGTATTGTAAGGGGTGTGAGTATGGCGCCAGAGGGCATTGGGCGGCAGCCTTCCAAGCTGGTCATGCGGGTTCGATTCCCGTCACCCGCTCCCATGGTCCTGGTTCGTGCTGTCCGTCGGGTGCTGTCGCGGCGGCGTCGCGGACGAGGGCGCCGAGAGCCTTGGCGATTGCCTGGTCCCGGTTCCGGGTGGCATGCTGGTAGATCATCGCCACGCGGACGCTTGGAGTACCTAGCCGGGCCATCAGTTCCTTGAACGTCGCCCCGGTGGCGGCCGACAAGGTTCCGCCGGTATGCCTCAGATCGTGGAAGTGCAGGCCCGGCGAAGACGTAGCCGCGCTCTCCCGGCTCGGCGAATCGTTCCAGGTGCCAGCGGATTTCCGGAGCCAGTTGGGCGGGGAACGCCACCGTCCGCGTGCCCGCCCGTGACTTGGGAGTTTCCTGCGCCAGCCCGCCGCTGTCCAGTTCCGCGATGGTTTCGGTGTTCAGGACCTCGCACGCCTCCACGTCGATGTTCTCCCGCCGGGCGGACTCCGGTGAAGACTGTCAGCTCCTCGCTGCGCTCAGCCTGCCCTCGCTCGCCGAAGTCATCCCCTCCTGCACCGCTGGGACAACTGAACTATGACCTACCGAAACCTGGGCTACTGATCTATAGTTCAGTAGCTTACGTTAGACTGGCTGTCATGGCAGTCCCACTTGAGAAGCCCGCGAGAGTGTTCGACCGAGACCGAGAATGGCCGTCGCTCACGGCTTTCGCGGCCGACGCCAGAGCCGAACCCACCCTTGGGATCGTCAGCGGACGGCGGCGACAGGGAAAGACCTTCCTGCTGAGGTCACTGGCGGACGCGATGGGCGGCTTCTTCTTCGAGGCTGCAGAGGCTACCGAGGCTGAGTCGCTGCGGATGTTCGGGGCGGCGCTGGCTCGCCACGCTGGCTCGCCCTCTCCGTTCTCGTTCGCTTCCTGGGACGATGCGCTGCGGTACATGTTCAGCTTGGCCGAAGGCGGGCCAGTTCCGCTCGTCATCGACGAGTTCCCGTACCTGATGAAGTCCAGCCCAGCGCTGGTATCACTGCTGCGGCAGCAGATCGACGAAGGCCAGGTCAGCGGCGGGGTACCCGCCCGCGTCCTGCTGTGCGGGTCGGCAATGTCCGTCATGGGGAAGCTGCTCAGCGGCAGCGCCCCGCTTCGGGGCAGGGCGGGCCTGGAGATGGTCATCCAGCCGTTCCCCTATCGTGACGCGGCACGGTTCTGGGGGGCGACGGATCCGTCACTCGCGCTCAAGTTGCACGCAATCGTGGGCGGCACTCCGGCGTATCGCCGCCAGTTCGTCCGGGACGACACTCCATCGGGACCCGCGGACTTCGACGACTGGATTGTACGCGCGGTCCTGAATCCTGACGGCCCGCTTCTGCGCGAAGCGCGCTACTTGCTTGCCGAGGAGGTGGAGGTGCGCGATCCGGCACTCTACTACTCGGTGCTAGGCTCAATCGCCACGGGGAAGCGGACGTGGGGCGGCATCGCAAACTACATCGGCCGGAAGAACACCGATATCGCTCACCCCCTTCAGGTTCTCGAGGACTGCCGCCTGATCGCCAAGGAGATCGATGCGTTCCGTGGCGACCGGACCAGCTACCGGATCATCGAGCCGCTGATCGGATTCTACGAAGCTGTGATGCGACCCCGGTGGTCCGACCTTGAGCTAGGCCTCGGCGCCGAAGTATGGGCCGACGCGCAACACACGTTCAGCGCCCAGCTACTCGGCCCCCACTTCGAGGAAGTCTGCCGGGAGTTCGCCCGGAACTTCGGACGCGACGCATTCGGGACAATCATCGGCTCGGTTTCGCCGGGAACCGTCTCCGATCCGGAGCACAAGGAACAGATCGAGATCGATGTCGCCGTGCTCAGCCCAGAACGGCATAACGATCCGCGCCAGGTGATTTCCATCGGCGAGGCAAAATGGGGTGAGGTCATGGGACTGCATCACCTCAATCGCCTGCGCCGCGCTCGCGCTCTGCTGGTCGCCAAGGGCCACAACGCGGACGACGCGATACTGGCCTGCTACTCGGGTGCGGGCTTCGACAAGGATCTGATCGCCGCGGCGAACGCGAACGACGATGTGCTCCTCGTCTCCCCGGAGCGCCTGTACGACCTATGAACGCGCGGCTAAACAGGTCCGGCCAGACAGGGGCGGGGTCGACGCCGATCTCGCGGAGGATTCGGCGGTGGACCCGCTCCACGCCTCGCGCAGCTGGTCCTCGTCGACTGTGGTCAGCTTCTTGTGCTCCAGGAGGATGCCGCAGCAGGCTTGCGCGGGATGATCCGGTCCACGTCCGCCGCGGTCCTGAGCGTCGCGGCGGTCGCGGCCTGCTGGAACAGGTCGGGCGTGGTGTGTACCGGGTCATGGGAGCGGCCACGCCGACCCACCTGGAGATCAGGGTGGCGTGGCTCCGGCTCGATCCGGCACGCCCGGCCTGGGAACCCGACGGACTCGGCGCGAAGGACGGCGTCGTCTCGCATCGCCCGCTGCCTGGCCCTGACCAAGCCGGTGGGCAGCTCCGGCGTCGCGATCCTGCCGTACCACCCGAGCGAGCGCTGGTCGCGGGACGCCATGGGGTCTATCCAGCGGTTCATGAGCGGCCACGGCTGCGTCGTAGGGGAGATGCTCCGGTCCGCGACCACCGTCTTCGACCGGGTAGAGCAGGCCGAGGTCCCCTACCTCGACGTGCCGCTCCCGCCAGCGGTCACCAGCCACTTCTACGGATCGGCCAATCGCCTGATCCCGCGCGGGATCGGGCTCGACGGCACGATCCTGCACGACCGGCCAGCTATCCGGCAGGTCGCGTGATCGCACTGATCACCGGGCCGCCCAGGGTAGGCAAGACCACGACCGCACGGAACCCCGCGACCGTGCACGGCGACCACGTTGAGACCGTCAGCCTCGGCCAGCTCGTCTACCAGGAGGCCACCGCCAGGACGCCCATGACCTACCAGGAATTCCGGGCAGCCGCCGCCGGCATCGTCACCGCCGCCGGCCTGCGGGCGGCTTCCGACGCGCTGGCCGCCCGCGCCGCGGCAGCACTCGGGGACGGGCGGTGGCTGATCGTCGAGTCGCACGCGGTCGGCCCGCGAGGCGTTCGGCTGGCAAGCCCACCCCGACCCGCCAGGCGTCCTCGCGAGGTACCGCTACGACATCCTCGTCTACCTGGACGCGCCTGCGAGCGTGATCCTCGGCCGCATCCACGCCGATCAAGGCGGCCGGCGGGCACGCGATAAGCGCGACATCGCCGTGCTCTCCGCCATGCAGATGGCCGTCGCAGTCGGCTACTCGGCCACCCCCGGCGTCCCGCTCAACGTCATCGACGCGGACGCGTCGGCGGGCACCGTGACGGCTGCCCTCACATCGGTCCTGGGACTCCCGGACCGCTGATCCGCGACGTTTCCCCGTCCGCAGCCGGCGGTGCGCTAGCGTCCCTTGCCATGACAGCCATACCGGGAGCCTCCTTCACCGAGCCGGCCACCGCAGCGGACGCGCGGGCCGGAGACCTGCGCGGCATCACCCTGGACCGTCCCCGCGTCATCGTGGACGTCAACCTGCTGCTGCGCGACGGCGACAGCATCCTCCTCGGCCTGCGCCGCGGCGGGTTCGCCGCCGGGATGTACAGCCCGCCCGCAGGCCACCTCGAACTCGGGGAATCCGTCCGCGACGCGCTCATCCGCGAGACCCGCGAAGAGATCGGCATCATCATCGCCCCCGAGGACGCCAGGTTCGTGCAGGTCATGCACAATGCCTACGGCATCGGCCGGATGGCGTTCTTCTTCGAGGCCCGGACCTGGACAGGAAACATCGCCAACCGCGAGCCGGACAAGTGCGGGGAACTACGCTGGTTCCCGCTCGGTGCCCTGCCCGGGCGCTGATGGTCCCCTACATCCGCGACGCGATCGCCTCCTACGCCGCAGGAAACCCTCCCGAACTCACCCTCTACGGCTGGTGACCCTCCTGCCCGCAGGCCCGTGCGTCATCCTCCAGGAAAAGGGCTCTTTTTAAAGCGCGCAAGATTCGGGCCCATCTGCTCAGCTGGCCGCGTGCCGCTGCCAGACGCGGCCGATAAGCAGGTAGAAAATGCCGCCCAGGGGGATCTGGACGAGACAGGCCACGGCCCATGCCCACCTCGGCAGGAAGCGGACCCTCTCCACCCGCACCAGGTCGGTCAGGCAGAGGATCTCCCACCCGGCTACCAGGATCGCCGCGAGGATCAGGAGAACGTCGGCGAGCATCCGGCCCGTCCTTTCACGGCGTCTCGGGCGGGATGATGAAGAATCCGGCGACCCTCTCGTCGGTGTCGAACGCGATCCGGGCCTTCATGTCGCCGGCCTCATAGCGCAGCGGGATGTCGACCACGGTGTGATCGCCGATGCGCCGGACGAACGGCTCGCCCTGGCCGAAACCCTCGAACGCGCCGACCAGGCCAGCGACCGTGGCCAGGGCCTCGCCACGCACTTCGTCGGTGAAGGCCGCCAGTACCGTAGCGTCGAAGGCCGGCCTGGCCTGGTCCATGCGGTCCTCGAGGACGTCGGTGACGATCTGGACCGCGCGCTCCGCGGCGTCGGTCATGTGCACTGTCTTATCCATGGGCTCTCCCGTTCTGGGATCGATGGGCTTGCCGAACCGCTGGAAGGCCGCCTGGCGGGTGACTCCGAGCAGGTCCCCGATCTCCTGCCAGGTGTGGCCGGCATCCCGGCACTCCTGCACGCACAACCTGAGCGCCTGCCCGGCCAGGACCTCGGCATCCCGTGCATGCCGGACGAGGTCGAGGTAGGACGGAGGAGCCAGCGGGCTGCCCCCTGCCCGGGCCAGGGCCGAGGCCTGCTCGGCGAGCAGGCCACTGAGGGCTGGGAGCGAGGGCAAGGCGGTCACGTGTAAAGAGTATGTTTACAATCACGACGCGTCAAGGACTCCTTTACATACCACTCGGCCTGAGCCGACTATGCAGGGACATATGATGCCAGAAGTTACCCACGGGACTGGGAGGCATGGATGACGGCTCCGCAGCAGCCTGACGCTCCATGTCCCGCCTGGCCAGTCAGCCAGCCCGCCAGGTGGCGGGCGCAGTCCTGACCGGGGCCGTAGTCGGCGCGGGGGTTACCGGGGTCTGGATCAGCACCTTGCGGGCTGGTCATCCTCGGCTCCCTCGCCGGATTCGCGCTGCTGCGGATCCGGCCGCTGCTGGTCACCGTCCCGCTGGCCATGGCGGTCACCTGGCTAGGCACCCGGGCAGTGACAGGTCCGGTCACCGGCGGAAACGCATCAGTACTGTGGGCCGCTGCCACTCTGGTGGCGGCGGGTTTCGGCGCGGTGGCACCGCAAAGGCCAACCCCGGCCGACCAAAGCCTGGTGCTCTGGTCGCGGGACACCACTGTGAACCAGACTCCGTGGCTGGCTTCAGCGCATAGGCGATCAGCTGGGCCTCCAGGGGTCAACGAGTTCGTCCCTGGCGCGATCGGGAAAGTCGAGATCACCCTCAAGCCCCTGGAACCGGGCCCGGATCCGGCTGCCGAGCCCCAGCTCGCCGCCATGGGTCGCGAGCCTCTCCTGAAGGATGGCCCTTAGCGCACGCCGCCGCTGCTGCGACGGTGCCAGTTCCGGTGCCGACGTCGAGTAGCTCGACCCTGGCCGCGCGCCGACATTGTCCAGAAGCACCGGCGCGGTATTAGGCGCGGAGTTAGCGAAGCCGTCCCGGAAGGCTTCGGCCCGGCCTGCCCAAAGCTGCCGCTCAGCCGCGTCAAACTCGGGCACCTCATCGGATCCGGATCCGCTCGCCGGGCTTCCTTCCCGCTGCCTTAGCAGGGCGCTTGCCCGGTTCGCGGACTTTACCGCGCCGATCGGCCTCCTCGGAGGCAAATCGTGCCCTGCTGGTAGGTTCGTCGGCATGGCTAACGCCCAGGCTGACATCATGGGGCCTGTCTGACTACGTGTACCAGCGCACCCGGAGCAGGCTCGCCGGTCTCACCGACGACGAGTACTTCTGGGAGCCGGTGGCCGGCTGCGCTACGATCCACCGGACAGACTCCGGGGCCTATCGTGCTGATTCCGTGAAGCGGCCTGTCGCTGTCCTGCGTCCTGACACTGGTGCCGGTGACCCGCCCTTCACGACGATCGCATGGCGGCTGTGGCACCTCATCGAAACCTACGGAGGAAAGCGGAATCCGCAGTGGCTGGGAGTGGAGCGATCGCCCGCCGGGTTTGAGAGGGATGACCCAGCGCCGGCCACCGCTGCCGAGGCCATTGCCGTGCTGGAGCGTGCGCACGCTTTCTGGCAGGACGTGCTCCGGGACCTCCCCGCCGCATCGTGGTGGGAGCCGCTGGGTTCCGTCGCTGGCCCGTACGCCGAGGACGACAAGGCCTCGCTCGTGCTCCATCAGCTTGACGAGCACATCCACCACGGGGCCGAGTTGGGCGTCTTGCGTGATCTGTACCTGCATAGCTCAGGCACTGCCCCCAGTTAGCCGGCACCGAACTGGCCTTGCGCACGAAGCCGTCTTTACGCATGAGTCCGTCGCAATTGTGTCCGAATTGTCGGAATCTAGCGACGGCCTCGTGCGTAAGTACCGGAGGGGCCTGATGCCATCGCCGGCTCTGATGGCCCTCGTCGGGCAGCGCGGTGAGCTTTTCGGCGCTAGGGTCCGGTAGCTCTCGGTTACGAGCTCACGGATCTCCTCCCAGTCCGTGCCGTCGGTGAGCACCACCACGATGCGATCGCGGCCGGCTCGCGAGGCGTGGAACGGGTGGCCGAGGGAGAGCAACGCGTCGCGTTCTTCTGGTCTGGCACGCAAGACGAGCGCCTTAACGGGCTTGCCGGCCGAATCCCCCCATGCCACAAGCAAAGCAGAACGATCTCCGCCGGGGGCGCGCTCACCCGCGCACGATAACCGATTCCCGACGCTAACGCTGGTCCGGTCCTCGCCCGCTCCGCCCCGTGACGCCGGCTTCCACCGGCGGCACGGGGTTTCTCGGGTGTGCGGATGGGTTTAGGGCAGGGTCCACTGCTGGTTGGAGGTGTCGCCGCAGGCCCAGATCTGCACCTGGGTGCCGGAACCGCCGTACCCGGTGTCGTCGAGACACTTGCCGGAGTTGGGGTTGACGAGCTCTCCGTTGGACTGCGGGTCCCAGACCTGGGCCGCGGTGCCGTTGCACGGATAGTAGTCAACGGTGGTGCCGTTTGTCGTCCCGGCGCCGTCGACGTCGAGGCAGCCGCCGAGCACTTGCAGGGTGTCGTTGGATTCCACGGTCCACTGCTGGGCGTCAGTGCCATTGCAGGTGTAGACCTGGACCGGGTTGAAGTCGGCCGTGCTGGCGCTGCGGTCGTCCAGGCACAGGCCCTCGTACCCGGTGATCGGGCCGGTGGTGGCTCCGGTGCTGGCGGCGGTGCCGGGTGAGACGGTCCATACGAAGCTCTGGGTGGCGTAGGCGCCGTTGCCGTCCTTCGCGGTAACCGCCACGGTGGTGGTGCCGTCTGTGGTAGAGGTGCCGGAGATCACGCCGGCCGAGGAGATCGACAGGCCGGCGGGAAGTCCGGTGGCCGAGTAGGTGAGGGTCTGCCCGCTGGTGGTGTCCTTACCGCTAAGGGTGACGGCAGAGGCGGCCTGGTTGACCAGGCTGGCCTGCGGGCCCGGATTGGCCAGGGTGACCGGCTGGCCGAGCTGGCTGGAGGTTATCGACAGGGTGCCGCTCAGCGTCAGGTTGGCGCTGGAGTCGCCCACCTCGATGCCATAGCTGCCGGTACTGGTCGCCCAGGCGTTTGAGGAGGAGTTCCAGTACTGGAGGTTCTGCTGGGTCAGGGTGAAGGTGACGGTGGCGGAGGCCCCGGCGGCGAGGTTGACCCGCTGGAAGCCCTCGAGCTGAAGCGGAGGCTGCCCGGACGCGGAGGGGTCGTCGACGTAAAGCTGGGCGACGTCCGCGCCGGAGCGGGAGCCGGTGTTGGTGACAGTAGCGGTCACGGTCGCCGCACCGCCAGCGGTCAGCGACCCGACGTGCAGGTTGCTGAATGAGAAGGTGCTGTACGACAGGCCGTACCCGAACGGGAACAGCGGGGTTAGGTCCTTGGTGTCATACCAGCGGTATCCCACGTCGATCCCCTCCGAGTACTGAACCGTGCCGCCAGTACCCGGCCATTCGGCGGTGGTGCTCGCCGGCACCTGTGACAGGGAGGTCGGGAAGGTCACGGTCAGGTGCCCGGACGGGTCGTAGTTCCCGAACAGGACATTGGCGATCGCGGTCCCGTCCTCCTGGCCCGGATACCAGGCCTCGAGGACGCCCTTGACGCTGGAGAGCCAGGGCATGGTGATCGCGGAGCCGGTGTTCAGGACGACGATCGTGTTCGGGTTGGCCGCGGCCACCGAAGTGATCAGGTTGTCCTGGGTGGTGCCCAGGTCGATGCTGGTCAGGTCCGAGCCCTCGGACTCGGCGAGGTTGGCGAAGACAACCGCGACGCTGGCCGCGGCGGCCGCCGATGCCGCGGAGCTGTCCGAGGAGCCGGCGTTGTAGGTGACAGAGGTGCCGCTGGGCGCGGCGGACTCGATACCCTGCAGCGGGGTCACCGTGCCGCTGGAGGTGACCGAAGCACTGCCTCCCCCGGCGGTCTGCGGGCTCGTTGAGGCGTCCGCCCCGATGACCGCGATCGACGTGTCCGAGGAGGACAGCGGCAGCACGCTGCCGGAGTTCTTCAGCAGCACCGTGCCTTCTTCGGCCAGCTGCGTGGCGTCGCTCTGGTTGGTGGAGTTCGTCGCGGTTGCCGACGGCGATCCGCTCGGTGCCTTGTCGAACATACCGAACGCGAACATCTCGGTCAGGATGTCCGACACGGCCGAGTTGATGGTCGACTGGCTCACCGACCCGGAGGTGACGGCGCTCTGCAGCGCGCTGCCGTAGTAACCGTCGCTGCCGGGCATGTCCATGTCCAGGCCGGCGTTCGCGGAGGCCGCGGTCGAGTGGGTCGCGCCCCAGTCGGAGGTGACGAAGCCGGTGAAGCCGAACTGCTGACGCAGCACCGTGCTCAGCGTGTACGGGTTCTGACAGGCGGCAGTGCCGTTGATCCAGCTGTAGGAGCACATCACCGACGAGGCCGCGCCCTGCTGCACCGCGGCCTGGAAGGCGGGCAGGTAGATCTCCTGCTCGGCCTGCGTGCTGACGACCGCGTCGTCGGACGAGGTGTTGCGGTTAGTCTCCTGGTTGTACACGGCATAGTGCTTGACCTGCGCCATGGTCCCGGCGGACTGCACTCCGCGGATGTCCGCCGCGCTCAGCTGCCCGGCCAGGTACGGGTCCTCGCCGATCGACTCGAACGCGCGGCCCCAGCGCGGATCACGCACGATGTTGATCGTCGGGCCCAGGTCGACCGTGGTGCCCTTGGCCGCCTGCTCGGCACCGATCACCTGACCGTATTCCTGCTCGGCGGAGGTGTCCCAGGTGGCCGCCACGTCGACCGGGGCGGGCAGCTGGGTGACGTTGCTCATCCCGTCGCCGACGCCGGCCGGGCCGTCCTCCAGGTTGATGGCCGGGATGCACAGGGAGCTGATCGCCGGGATGTTCCCGACGTAGCTCGACCCGGACGCGCCGGTCATCATGTCGATTTCCTGGGTCAGCGACATCTGGGCCATCAGCTCACTGACGCGTGTGGCGATTGGCGCGGTCGAGTCAACCCAGGGACACGACGCCGCCGCCGATGCCGGCGCGGCGGTACCGTACGCCGCCAGGAATGGCGCGGACGCGGCGGCGAGCACAATGGCCACCGCGAGCCGTCCTCGGCGAAGCGGTCGGGGAAAGGGCATGCGCATAGTACCTCCATGCGATATGGGACCCGAATGCAGCGCAGTGGACAGAGCCGCCCTTAACCGCTGGCCCGCCGCATTGGCGTTCCCGGCAACGAGGAAATCCCGGTTAACCGGGATGAAACAACGCTGCCGCAGTGCTGTCAATAGCCCGATCTCAAAACGCCGGAACCGGAAGACCAGGCAAGTAATCGTCCGCTGGGCGCGCTACCAGGAATGATCCAAGCAGCGCAAGGCAGCGGCCCCGATGAGGGACGGAGGCGTTAACGGAATTTCTACGACCTCAGCGGCGATGTTAATAATTTGTTAACCAATTACGCTGGGGCCATACGCGCTATTACCTTTCATAAACCAGGTGACATTTTCTGTCACCGTGCTGTCACCTTCTTCCCTGTAGTACAGAGCACGGAGATCAACCCCTTCACCGAGGAGGCCGCGATGTACGGCGGCAACAGGGGCCTGCGGCGCACGGCAACCATGACTGCCGCCGCAGCCACCGCCGTACTAACCGCGGCGTGCGGCGGGCACGCCTCGCCCGGCAATGGCCCTGCGGCTCGGCCTCACCCAGGGCGGTGTCATCTCGCTCAGCGCTGACGCGGGAGAGGAGTGCTTCACCGCGGCCGCGGCGGCCCAGGTGAACTCGGTCTTGCAGGCGGCGCAACGCCACGGGGCCGTCTCGTCGGGTGACTCCGGCGCGGCCACCGATCGCTGCCCCGGTGCCGCGGCAGCCCCGGTCAAGGGGGTGAACCTGCCGGCCTCGGTCCCGCTAGCCGTCGGCGGCACCAGCCTGCGGGCGAGCCGGGCAACCGGTGCCTACATCGCCGAGACCGCGTGGAACACCAGTCCCGAAGCCTCTGGCGGCGGCTTCAGCAAGCTGTTTCCCCGGCCCGCTTACCAGGAAGGGACCGCGCCCACCAGGGGCGTGCCCGACGTGGCCGCCGACGCTGACCCTAGCGCCGGCATGGCGCTTGCCTTCAGCACCGGCGGCGCGGGCTACGTCCTCACCGAGGCGGGCGGGACCAGCGTCGCCGCTCCGCTCTGGGCCGCGGTCATCGCCCTGGCGGACCAGTACGCCGGCCGGGATCTCGGCTTCGTCAATCCCGTCCTGTACCGGATCGGCCGCAGCACTTCCTACCACCAGGCGTTCCACGACACCACGACCGGGAACAACACCGTGCAGAACATCGCCGGCTACCAGGCCGCGCCCGGGTGGGATCCGGTGACCGGCTGGGGCAGCCCGGACGCGCAGGTGCTGGTCCCGCTGCTCGCCCGCCCATGACCCAATGTCAGTCAGCTCGTTGCGGTCGTCCTCCGTGATCGTGGGTATTTCTTGACCAAATACTGGTCAGAACGACCCATGATCATGGGAGCAGGTGCCATCACCTCGGTACGCGGCAGGCCGGCGTTCCGCCCGGCAGCCGGTAACGCCAGTGCACGACCAGCCGGTATACCCCCGCCGCCAGCCAGCTCACCGGCGGTGTCAGCACGAGCAGCCCGGCAACGCGCCACCAGCCGCCGCCCGCCACGAGCGCCCGGCCGACTGCCCGGTGCCCGCGCTCGCGGACGCCGTCGCCATCCACCCACCAGGCCGCCTCCCGCACGTCGTTCTCGCTGAGCCCGGCCCCTGCTAGGACCTCGCCCCCGAGAAGCTGCCAGGCCTGCGCCTGCTCACCGTGCCGGAATCGCCGCTGCGCCCAGCGTGCACTGGTCGTGCAGAACCCGCAGTCCCCGTCGAAAATCAAGGTCGCGGGCATCTGACCAGCCTCCCCCCATAGCTAGGTTAAATCAGCCGGTCCCGGACCCCGGAGGCCGGTGTCCCGGCAAGCAGGTCAGCCGGCTCCTGCGATGGCGATCAGCGCCACCGACGCGCCCGCGAGGCACAGCCCGGCCAGCCGCATCCGCGAGAGCCGCTCCCCCAGCAACACCCGGGCCAGCACGATCGTGACGGCCGGGTAGAGCGAGGTGATGACCGCGGTGACGGCGAGCAGCCCGTCGTGCGAGGCGACGAAGAACAGTATTGTCCCCGCCGTCCCGGTGACTCCGGTAACCACGGACTGCACCCGCGTCTTACGGTCCGCTGGCATTCTCAGCTCCCGGCGGACCGCGCCAGCGCAGACGACCACGAACAGGGATGCCGCCTGCCCCACCAGTACCGGCCACAGCCCGCTGCCCGAGCCCGCCCGGTTGAGCCCGATGAAGTACACCGCGAAACACACCCCGGCGATCAGCCCGTAGCCCACCCCCGCGAGATGCCGCCCGCGCCCGCCCGCGCCCGCCCCGGCGTCAGGCGCACCGCCCGCCGATACCGCGGCGATCGCGGGCAGCGCCAGCACGATCCCGGCCACCGCGAGACCACCTGGTCGCTCGCCGAACAGCAGGCCCGCCACCACAGAAAGCCCCGCCGAGCCCACCGCGCTGAGCGTGCTCGCCACGCTGAACGCGGCGTACCGGAACCCGAGGTAGAGCACCGTCGCCCCGGCGGTGCCTGCGACCCCCGCCACCGCCCCCCACCCGGCCGCGGCGGCGGATAGCCGCAGCGGGCTCAGCCAGGGCACGATCAGCAGCGCCAGCAGAATGCTCCCCAGCTGTTCGGTGAGCACGACCCTGATGACGCTCGTGACCCTGGTCGCCAGCCCGGCCGTATAGTCGGAGCCGCCGAAACTAACCGCCGACGCGAGCGCCAGCACAACCGCGACCATGCTTCCCCGTTCCCCTGTTTCGTATGAAACAGTATGTGCCGGTATGTCGCCGAGCCAAGGAGGAAAAGTTGACACTGATCGCCCGCTTCCAGGTGGACAGCTTCGAGCCCCGCCAGGTAACGGACCTGACTGCGGAGTGGGTTGGCCTGCTCACATTCAATAAGACCTTCACCAAGGGCATCATCGGCCACGCCACCACCTTGTTCATGTCCGCCGGCACCGCCGAAGGCTCTCGCTCCTACGTGGCCACGGAACGCATCACCGGCCACACCGAGGACGGCCTCGAGGGCGAGGTGACGGTCCAGCATGGCGGCCTGGAGTCCGCCCCGGACACCTGGTTCGGGCACATCGTCCCGACCACCGGTACCGGCGCCTTCAAGGACTGGGCGGGCTCGGCCCGTATCCTCCACGACGAGGAAGGCGCCTACTTCGAGATCGACCTGTCATGACCAGCGAGATCCGCCTCGCCACCCTTGACGACGCAGCCGCCATCGCGTCCATCCACGTCCAGTCATGGCAGAGCGCCTACCGCGGCATGATGCCGCAGGAGCACCTCGACCAGCTTGATGTCACGCAGCGCACGCGAGCATGGACCCGTGCCCTGACCAGCCCTGATCCCGCTCAGCCCGCGCCGCTGGTAGCGATCGCCGATGAGCAGGCCGTCGGCTTCGCGAGCATCGGCCCGACCCGTGACCAGGACGCCGATCCCGCCAGCACCGGTGAGGTGCGCGCCATCTACCTGCTCCCGCAGGCCTGGGGCCAAGGCCTCGGCCGCGGGCTCATGACCGCGGCGCTCGCCCAGCTCGCCGGTCTCGGCTACCAGGCGGCGACCCTCTGGGTGCTCAAGGAGAACGCCCGGGCCCGCCGGTTCTACGAGGCGGCCGGCTTCACCGCGGACGGCGCCGAGCAGACCGAGGACATCGCCGGCGCCCCCGTCACCGAGGTCCGTTACCGCCGCGACCTGCCATAAGCTTGAACATATGACAGTAACCGCGGACGCAGCAGGCACCTGGCAGCTCGGTGATCTCACCGTTAACCGGATGGGACTCGGCGCGATGCGCCTGCCCGCCGCCCCGGACCGCGCCCAGGCGATCGCCGTCCTGCGCCGCGCCGTCGAGCTGGGCGTGAACCACATCGACACCGCCCAGTTCTATTTCTCCCCGCGGCGCTCCGCCAACGAGCTGATCAACTCCGCGCTCGCACCGTACCCCGACGATCTGGTCATCACCACGAAGGTCTGGCCGGCCCGCGACTCGTCAGGCGAGTGGTGGTGGGCCGAACCCGGCCAGCTGCGCGGCCAGGTGGAGGAGAACCTGCGCCAGCTAGACCGCGACTACCTCGACGTGGTGAACCTGCGCATCCCTGGCAGGTCCGCGGACGAGTCGATCGCCGAGCACTTCGCCGTCATGGCCGACCTGCAGAAGGAAGGCCTCATCCGGCACCTCGGCATCTCCGGTGTGGGACCGGCGCACCTGGCCGAGGTTCAGGCCATCGCCCCGGTCGTCTGCGTGCAGAACCGTTTCAGCATCGATGACGCCGACGACGCCCTGCTCGACATCTGCGGCCAGCAGGGCATCGCGTTCGTCCCGTTCTTCGCGATCGCTGGTGAGCGCAAGTCGGCAGGCGGCGCCGCCGCGCCCACCGACCCGGTGCTCGCCGTCGCCAGCGCCCACGACGCCACACCGGCCCAGATCCGCCTGGCCTGGACGCTGCACCTCGGCCCGCATGTGCTTGCCATCCCCGGCACCAGTGACCCCGGTCACCTCACCGACAACATCGCCGCTGCCGCGATCCGCCTCTCAGCGGACGACCTGAGCGCCCTCGGCAAACCCCAATAAAATCAGAACGACTCGTGGTTCCCGTTCAGCGAGAGGCCGGCGCGGTGAACAAGGGGTCGGCGGAGCCCTCGACCAGGCACGCCTCATAGAGCCCGATCTTGAAGGTGATCAGCTCCAGGCACTCGGCGAGCTCGGCCATCTGGGCCTGCACGTGCGCCTGGTGCTGGCGCAGCAGGCTGAGCCGGCCTTCCTCATTTCCTGATCCCTTGCTGACCAGGTCCGCGTACTGGCGGATCGCGGTGAGCGGCATGCCGGACGCGCGAAGCGCAGCGCGTGAACGCTCAGCCCAGTGCGCTCGGCGACCTGGCCGATGCTCAGGCACGGCTCCATGTCCGGCGGGGTGTCGGTGCGTCGTCCATGCATCCAGGCTACGACCTTGACCTAGAGCCGGATCTGCGTGACGGGGGCCAGCGGGCAGGCTGGCAGGGCCGTAGTGCGAGACCTGCGCGAGCACGGATATGACGTGGTGCCCACGGACATAGCGGCGACCAAGGAAGACCTCTCTGACGGCGCACTGCGCGCCGACCTGACCGATTACGGGCAGGCGTTCGAAGCTCTGCAGGACGTCGACGCAGTCGTCCACCTCGCGAATATCCCTGCGCCCGGCCTCAGCACCCCGGTGCACACGTTCAACGCGAACATGACCATGAATTTCAACGTGTTCATGGCCGCGGCCAGGGCCGGCGTGCGCCGGGTGGTGTGGGCATCGAGCGAGACTACGCTGGGCCTGCCGTTCGAGGTGCCGCCACGGTACGCGCCGGTCGACGAGGATCACTACCCGTTCCCGACCTCGACGTACGCGCTGTCGAAGGTAGCCAGCGAGACCGTCGCCTGGCACATCGCGCAGTGGTCGGGAATCCCGTTCATCGCGCTGCGTTTCTCCAACATCTGGGCGCATGCCGACTACCAGGAGTTCCCGTCGTTCTGGGCGGACCCCCAGGATCGCAAGTGGAACCTGTGGGGCTACGTCGACGAGCGGGATGTGGCCGCCTCATGCAGGCTGGCGCTCGGCGCCCCGGCAGACGCCGTGGCGGGCAGCCCGAGCTTCATCATCGCCGCGGCGGACACCGTCATGAACCGCCCGTCGGCCGACCTGCTCGCCGAGGTATTCCCCGATGTCCGGCTGACCCGCGACATCGATGAGTACGGCACGCTGCTCGCCATTGATCGCGCCAGGAAGGTACTCGGTTTCGAGCCTCGCCACTCCTGGCGCGACCACCTAGCTCAGGACTGAATCCCATCGCGATCACGGATCTCAAGCTTGGCGCGTACCTCCTGGGCATCGGGGTGATGGATGGATTCGAGGATTGTCAGGGCCTGACGCCATGCGGTCCGGGCGCAGCCGGGGTCGCCGGCGGCTCGGTGGGCGTCGCCGAGGTGAACCCGTATCTGGGCTTCGGTGAAGGGATCACTGTCCTTGCGGAACAAGGCGAGGGCTTGCTCGTAACTGGCTATGGCCTCGGGATGATTGCCCAGCTGACCACAGGAATAGCCGATGGTGTCCCAGGCGAAGGCCTCTCCCTGCCAATCGCCGTTCGCCTGTTGCAAGGCGACAGCCTGCCGGCAGCACTCCACTGCCGACCTGTAGTCCCGCAGCCGCGCGTGGCACCAGCCGATGTTGTTCAGCATGCTGGCCCGCCTGGCTCGAAGAGAGCGGCGAGGCCGAGATGGATCCTGGCCTGGCCGTCATGGTCCATGCTGTGGTCGGGGGGACGCCCGCCTACCGGAGTTTCATTCACGGCGACGGCCCGGATTCCGTGACGGACTTCGATGACTGGGTACTGCGCACCGTGCTTGACCCTGCCACGCCATTGTTCCGTGAGGTGCGCTACCTGCTAGCGGAAGAGTCCAGCTTGAGATCCTGCCTGGCGGTCACGCCACGGTCGATCTCGCGCTGCAGCACCGACGGGAGCTCAGGAGCAGCCGCGACCAGGTACGGGAACTCATCGAGAACAATCATCCGCGGTTTCCCCACTGGCTGCCGAACAGGAACCTGATGGCGTCGTCCCAGCTGCCCAGGCGGGGCGAGGCACCCAGCTGCGCGTACCCAGCTATCACGTCCGCGAACTGCCGCAAGGAGTCGGCCGATGCCGTGCCGCTGCGGCACGGCCATGCCAGGCATATATTCGGGTATGCCTCAGAAGCTCACGGAACTTGACGCCGCTGTCCAGCGGCTATATGACGCCTTCTCGGCCGTGCAGCCGCGTGAGGAGATCCGGACCGGCTTCTGTCACCACTGTGTATCCACACAGGATTCCGAGATGCTGGCGGCGACCCCGCTGCGAGACATCGGCCCCGGCCTGCTGCGCCACTTCATGTGGAATGCGCTCGCATGCACCTGGGGAACCCCGGACGACCTGGAACACTACCTGCCCAGGATCCTGGAGCTCGTCGCCAACGGCGAATACGACACCATCGACACCGGCAGCTTGTTCCGCCGCCTGCCATGGCGCGAATGGCCACGACGCGAGCAAGCCGCACTATCCGGGTACCTGACTGCGCCGTGGCGGGCCACAATCACCACGAACCGCCCTCCGGGAGCAGTCGATGCTCTCCACGTGCTCGAGGTCACCGCGGACCTCGGCATGTCCGTCGAACCGTTCCTGCACGAGTGGGAGAAAGACAGCAGCGAAACCGTCGCGCTGCGCCTGGCGCGGTTCATCCAGCACGATCTCTCCCCGCGCAACCCCCGCCCGGACGCCGAGTGGGAGCAGGCGCTCGACCTGTGGATCACGAGTCCGCCTCCCCGGCGGATCGTGGCAGCCGCGCTGGCCTCCGCTCGCACGCTTGAAGCCGCCGCCATCCTCTCGGGTGCCTTGAAGATACTTGGCTCCTGGAGCTCCGTGCCTTAGCTGCCGAAATCCGCTCGGAGCCCGGCGAGTCTCCCGCAGAGCCTAGGAAATATGCCAGATCAGGCATATTTACCAGGGTCTGGCGCGAACCTGGCGAAGGACCAGCGGTCAATTTTTCCGCGGAGAATCGGAGCTCGACGGGAGATAAGTGGTCGATTTCGACCACTTATCTCCCGTAGCCCCGGCTAGGACTTGAACATCTTCTGCAGCATGCCGAGTCCCTTAGCGAAGGGATCCTCGGCAGGAAGCTGCCCCTGCGGCGTTGCCTTGTTGACCATTTCGGGCAGCACCTGAGCGACGTTCTGACTGACTTGCTCCGGCGTCATGTGTGCCTGCTCAGCGACCTGGCTCAGCACCGCCGGATCCACGTGCGCCTGGACGTCGGCCGCCGAGACGGGCTGGTTCTGGCCCGATCCCACCCAGGACTGGACCTGGTCGGCCATGCCGTTCTTGCTGAGACCGGAGACCAGGCCCTGCAGCCCGCCCTCACCGCCGCCGCCCCCGAACAGCTTCATGACCGAGGACATGCCCCCAGCCGCGCCCTTCTGACCGCCGAGCATGGCCAGGATGTCATCGATACCCATGATTCCCCCCATTTGGCGACAAGTTGTCGCCGATCAGCAGCACCCCCAGCGGACTCCTTCCCGCCTGACCAGCCTTTACCCCTGGACCGCGCCGTCGACATCCGATGGGGTTTCCTGGTAGGGCTCGGGTGCCGGATGAGCGGCCAGGTGGCGGACGCCGCCTGCTTCGACTGCAACGGCATCCTGTCGCCGGCGGTCGCCGATGATGAGGAACCGATCAGCTGGGCCGTCTTCGTCGCCCTAGCCACTCTGTTCAACCTGGCCTACGGCGCGATGTCCTGCGCCGGGAGCGTACTGACCTTCAAGTCCTCCTAACCAACCCTGGCTGACGCAGTGCTCACCATGACGCAGTGCTCACCGTGACGCAGTGCTCACCGTGACTGAGTGGCGGCATGGGAGGATCGGGGCATGTGGCAGCGCCTGGAACGACGCGAGATCCGGCACCACTCACCGCGGCCCGCAGGCGCCCGTCCGCGCCCTGACCTGCCGCCCGGTACCGATCTGCTGCCGCAGATCAAGCACATCGTGGTGCTCATGATGGAGAACCACTCCTACGACAACTACCTGGGGATGCTCACCGGACGTGGCGACGGGCTCCCGTCGGTGCCGGGCACTCATCACCTGACATCGACCACCGGGCAGGCAGGCAACCCGACCCAGACGTGGCGCGCGAGCCATCTCCAGTACGGCGACGGGTTCCCCGCCAGCGCGAAGCTGACGGTGCCGGGCGGCGACCCGGCCCCGTCAATGGGGTACTGGACGGAGGAGGACCTTCCGTTCTATTACGGACTGGCCCGCACGTTCCCGCTGGCGGACCGCTGGTTCTGCTCGTGCCTGGGGCCGACGTTCCCGAACCGCAGGTTCCTTCTTTCCGGCACCGCGCACGGCCTGATCGATGACCTGCTCTGGGACGTGATCGACTACCCGCCGGGCGGCACCATCTTCGACGCGCTGACGAGCAACGGCATCTCGTGGGTCAACTATCACAACGTGAACCCGGTGCGGGTGCTGCTGAGGCGCCTGCTCGGCGGCACCGGCCTGATCGCGGCGCGGCGGCTGGCCCAGGTGGGCCGCTGGCTGCCGCCGGTGCTGAACACCGTTCGCGGCAACAAGTCGTTTACCGCGGACGTGTACCCGCTCGGGCTGGCCCGCGCCGTGCTCCACCTGAGGACACTGCGCCGGTTCCTCGCCGACGCCGACGCCGGGACGCTGCCTTCGTTCAGCATCGTGGATCCGGATTTCGGCGCGTTCTCTGAGGAGAATCCGCAGGACATCCGGAAGGGCGAGTCGTTCTCCGCCGAGGTCATCAACCGCGTCATGCACGGCAGGGGGTGGCGGGACACGCTGCTGATCTGGACCTATGACGAACACGGCGGGTATTACGACCACGTCCCGCCGCCGCCCGCCATCGAGCCGGACAACGTCCCTGCGCACAACTTCCAGCTTGAGCTGCCATCCTGGTTGCAGCGGCTGCCACCGCTGCGGCGGCTGTTCACGGAGCTGGAAGATGCCGATGCCGGCCCGCCGGACTACGGGCGATACGGGTTCCGGGTGCCCGCCGTGATCGTGTCTCCGTACGCGCGGCGTGACTACGTGTGCTCCACGGTGCTAGATCACACGTCCATCCTGAAGCTCATCGAAGAGAAGTGGAACCTGCCGTCACTGACCGCCCGGGACGCGGCAGCCACATCGCCGCTGGAGGCACTCAACCTCGCGGCCCCGCCCGCCTTCGCCACTCCCCCGCCCCTCCCCGCCCCGTCCCTCCCCTGGGGCTCCTGGTTACCCACTGAATTTCCCCACTGATTGCTCCCCCCACTGGTGACTCCACGCCACACCGCCGACCTCCCCCCACCCACCCCGCTAGCCTCACTGGCCCCAGCCTCGCCCGGGCCGCAAGGGGACCCGTGGCGCACGAACACCCACCTGATGGGGTTCGTGCGCCACGGGTCCCCTTCTGCCGCCGCGCGGCCGGGGGTGAGGGCTGGGGCCCGGGGGCCGCGGCGGGGGGCGGGGTGGGGTGAGGGCTAGTGGATGAGGGGCTTGCCTAGGGGGAGGGGGGTGCCGCCGGTGGCTACGGCGGCGGTGCTGGTGAACAGGTAGACGCCTACGGCGGCGAATACCAGCACGACGTAGCCGGCGACCTTCCCGAGGTTGGCTGAGGACTGGTTGACGCTGAGGAAGACGAGGAGCAGCGCGACGTCTACCAGCACGAACACCAGGGTGAACGCGAGCGGCAGCCGCAGCGTGGCGAGCGTGAGCATGATGATCACGACCAGCCAGGCCACCAGGAACAGCTCCTGCGATGCCTGTGCGGCGCTCGCCGTGATGCCGAACCAGCCATGGGTAAGGCCGAGCACGAGCACCGCGTAGCTCAGCCAGAAACCGCCGAAGATGCCGAAGACGCACGCCACCGCGGTCTGGCCGAGCACGGCACTCCAGATCGTCGCCAGGAACAGGCCGATCGAGGTGGCCGTGAGAATGATCGGCAGCGCCGCGCCGACGTCGGCCGCCGGGACCACGCCCACCAGGGCCAGGCCGAGTGAGACCGAGCCCGCGATGAAACACGGCAGCCCCAGCGCCAGCGGGTCGCCGGCCATCGGGCCTGCCACTGCCGGTGCCTCCTGGACAGTGGCCTCGGTTGCCTCTGTAGTACTCATCGCCGGACTCCTTCGCGGATGGCGCCCCGCGCTCGCGGGCTTACCGTATGAGTACGTCCGCGGCCGGAAGACTGCCGTCTCACTTTGAACCAGTGCGGCCCGCCAGAGCACCACCTAGCATGCCAATGGCGCCAACGGGCCCGCTCAACTCCCCGCGAGCGCGGTTCAGCGATGCCGTTGGCGCCATTGGCACGCTGCCGCGCGCGGGCGCGGCGGGCCGGCGGGGCGGGCGGGGGCAGCGGCGCGGGCGGAGGCGGGCGGGCGGGATGGAGTGGAGTGGGGGTCAGGTGCCGGCGACTATGCCGTATTCGTGGATCTTGCGGTAGATGGTGGCTCGGGACATGCCTAGGGCTTCGGCGGCCTTTACCTTGTTGCCTTCGTGGTCCAGGAGGCTGGCCACGATGGCGTCCCGCTCCATTGACTGGAGGGGGTTGAGCAGGCGGCGACTCACCGTCCAGCATTCCGGCGGCAGGTCGCGTGGCTTGATCGCGCCGGCGCGCTTGCACTGGACGACCTGCCTGAGCACCTGCCACAGCTGCTCGACGTTTCCCGGCCAGGTGTGCCGCAGCAGCAGCTGCATCGCCTCGGGCGAGCAGGTGACCCGGCCGTGCTGGCTCAGCCTGGTGAGGAAGAAGGGCACCAGCTCCTGCAGGTCCTCGATGTGATGCCGGAGCGGCGGGAGCTCCACCGTGCGCGGGAAGAACCGCAGCAGCGTGGTCAGGTCCGCGGCCGCCAGCTTGCGGTCGAGGGTGATCGCCACCCGCAGCGACTCCTGGCGGCCCGCCGACCTGGCCTCCTGCAAGGCGCTGGCCAGGCCGTGCAGCTGCCGCGCGTTCAGCGCGCTGACATGCCGGATGACCAGCATCCCGGTGCCTTCGAGCAGCTCCTTGCGTACCTGCGCAAGCCAGTCACGGTCCGCGGGTTCGCCGTCGAGTACGTGGAACGGCGCGGCGGGAGCGCGGCGCTGATGGACGGCGCGCGCCAGCGCCAGCTTGCCCGCCCCAGCCTCGCCCTCCAGCGTCAGCCAGTCCCGCGAGTCGTAGGCCGCCTCGGCCGTCCGGCAGGCCCGCAGCCACAGCACGCCGCTGCCGACCAGGCCGGGCAGGTGCACCGGCGGGCGCGGCGCGGGCGCGGCGGCGGGCGCGGCTTCCTCCTGCTGCAGCAGCTTCACCTGGACCACGCCGTCGGCGGCACGGCCGTCACTGATCCGCCGGCAGGACATCCGTGCCAGCATGCCGCTCGGCAGCCCGACGGTGACCGATCCGGCCGACCCTGACCCAGCTGACACAGCAGCGAGCGCCTCGGTGGCCTGGCCGATCAGCGCTGCCTGATCGCCGGGATCAAGCACTCGCCTGGCGTGGTCGTTCAGCATGACGATGTCGTTGCCCAGCGCGAGCACGATGCCGCCGCTGTGCCGGCACGCCCGCATGTACTCCCTGAGCAGGAGGAAGTCTCGCCCGCCGCTCGCGGTCATCATCGCCGAGGTGATCTGGTCGGCGGTCGACCTGACCAGCGAGATGAGCAGCGGATCCGCGTCCCGGCGGCGGCAGGTCAGATCGATTACCCCGATCGTCTTGCCCGATACCGGATGCCGCAGCGGCACGCCGGCACAGGCCAGCCCCTCCAGGTTCTCCGCGTAGTGCTCATGGCCGAAGACATGGGTCGGCCCGCCGGATTCCAGCGCGGTGCCGATGCCGTTGGTGCCGACCAGCTCCTCGGCATAGCTGAAACCCGGCGCGAGCTTGACGCGCTCCAGGTGCCGTTCCAGGTCCCGGTCGGCGGTCAGCCTGGTCAGCACCAGCCCGCTCGCGTCGGTCAGGATGATGCTGATCGGCTGCCCGTCAAGCTGCTCGTGCAGATGTCGCAGCACCGGGTCGGCCGTCCGGGCCAGCGTTGCCTCCGGATCGGGCTCGTGCAGGTACTTGAGGTCGATGTGATCGGCCGCGACGTGCCACCGGCGCGATCGCAGCCAGGATTGAAAGATGGACTCGCGGACCGCTGCGCGATCGACCGGCTCGGCGTTGAGGAATCGCTCCCTGGCCAGCGCAAGCCGATTCGGCGTGGCATGCGGCCGCGTTGCTGCGTTTGCCATGTCGCCCTCCGGTACCTCTTACTACGATAGACCCCCCTCGCACGCTGGCAATGTCTCAAGTTGAGACGGCCATGTACTGCTAGCCGGCGTTAGGTCGGCAGCATGAACGGTCCAGAGACCTACAATCCGTGGTCGATCGTCAACCTGGTATTCAGCCATCTGTCCAGCGAGGGCCTGCATCCGGTGCTCGGTGATGCGGGCGACCCTGGTGCGCCCGCCGCCGAGCTGCTGCGCGCGCTAGGCATCAAGCCGACCGTGGAAGGCTCCCGTCAGGCCGCAGAGCAGACCAGGCAGCAGCTCGCACAGATCCGGGCGGTCTTCAGTGAAGCCAACACTGCTGAGACGAGGACAGACGTGTCTCATGTTGAGAGCCCATGACCTCTTCATTCGCGGTGTGATCACGCTGTAGCCGACGAAAGGGGTGACGATGAGCCGCCAGAGTGTGGCCCGGGCGCACCAGAAGATCCAGGAACTATCCTGGGAGCCCGCATACCATCAGCCGGTCTCGCAATACGGAACCGACTACACCTTCCGCAAGGCGCAGAAGAAGGACCCGCTCAAGCAAGTGCTGCGGTCCTACTTCCCTATGCAGGAAGAAAAGGATCATCGCGTCTACGGCGCCGAAGATGGTGCCATCCGTGGCAACATGTTCCGCCAGGTGCAGGAGCGCTGGCTGGAATGGCAGAAGCTGTTCCTGTCCATCATTCCGCTGCCGGAAATCTCTGCCGCGCGGGCTATGCCGCTGCTATTCCGCAACGTGCCGAACCCGGAACTGCACAATGGCCAGGCGATCCAGATGATCGACGAGGTACGGCACTCGACGATTCAGCAGAACCTCAAGCGCCTGTACATGCAGAACTACATCGACCCAGCGGGCTTCAACAGCAGCCTGCGGAATTTCCAGAACGACTACTGCGGCACGATCGGCAGGCAGTTCGCCGAGGGCTTCATCACCGGTGACGCCATCACGGCCGCTTCCATCTATCTCACCATCGTCGCGGAGACCGCGTTCACGAACACCCTGTTCGTGGCCATGCCGGCCGAGGCAGCCGCCAACGGCGACTACCTGCTGCCGACGGTCTTCCACTCGGTGCAGTCCGACGAGTCCCGGCACATCAGCAACGGCTATGCCACTTTGCTGATGGCGCTGGCCGACGAGGAGAACCACCAGCTGCTCGAGCGCGACCTGCGCTACGCGTGGTGGAACAACCACCGCGTGGTCGACGCGGCCATCGGCACGTTCATCGAGTACGGCACCAAGGACCGCCGCAAGGACCGCGAGTCCTACGCGGAGATGTGGCGCCGGTGGATCTACGACGACTACTACCGCAGCTACCTCGTGCCGCTGGAGAAGTACGGGCTGGTCATCCCGCACGACCTCATCGAGGAAGCCTGGAACCAGATCTGGAACAAGGGCTACGTGCACGAGGTCGCGCAGTTCTTCGCCACCGGCTGGCTCGCCAACTACTGGCGGATCGACCCGATGACGGACAAGGACTTCGAGTGGTTCGAGTTCAAGTACCCGGGCTGGTACAACCGGTACGGCAAGTGGTGGGAGGAATACAACCGGCTGTCCACACCGAACGGGCATCACCCGATCGTCGCCGAGGACGTCAACTACCAGTACCCGCATCGCTGCTGGACCTGCATGGTGCCGTGCCTGGTCCGCGATGACATGGTCATGGCCGAGGTCGACGGGCAGTGGCGGACCTACTGCCACGAGGAGTGCCGGTGGACCGACGCGGAGGCCTTCCGCCCGGTTTACCAGGGCCGCCAGACCCCGAACATGGGCCGGCTGATCGGCAACCGGGAGTGGGAGACCCTCTACCACGGCTGGAACTGGGCCGACGTGGTGTCCGACATGGGCTTCGTCAGGGACGACGGCAAGACGCTGGTCGCGCAGCCGCACCTGGACCTCGACCCGAAGAAGATGTGGACACTGGACCACCTGCGCCGGATGGGACCGCTTCAGTCCCCGAACGTGCTGCTCAACGAGATGTCCGCGGCCGAGCGCGAAGCGTTCCACGCCAACTACATCCGCGGCGGCCCCGCTGGCCGCCCCGCTCCGGCCGAATAGTCATTACAAACGCTGGTTCCCGGGCCTGTGCGCAGGCCCGGGAACGCGAGGTGATCATGGCGGACAAGCCCGGCAGTTCAGGCAAGCACATCGTGCGGTTCGAGCCGGTCGGCATCGAGATCGAGGTCGACGAGGAGCAGACGGTCCTGCGCGCGGCATTTGAGCAGGGCATCATGCTCATGCACGGCTGCAAGGAAGGGCAGTGCGCCTCCTGCAAGTCCTTCCTGCTTGAGGGTGACGACGTGGAGCACGACCGTTACTCGACATTCGCGCTGCCTGACTTCGAGAAGGAGGAAGGCTACACGCTGCTGTGCCGGGCGCACGTCTATGAAGACGTCACGATCGAGCTGCTCAACTACGACGAGGAGATGATTCGGTCCGGGCTGCCCATCCAGGAATTTACCGGCGAGGTCATCGCTAACGACCCGGTGACGCACGACATGAGACATCTGGTAGTGCGTATCACACAGGACGTTCTGATGAAGTTCTTCCCTGGGCAGTATGTGGACATAGCGGTGCCTGGGAGCGGCCAGACGCGGTCCTTCTCTATGGCCAACCCGTCCGCACGGGAAAGCGGGCAGCTTGAATTCATCATCAAGATCTACCCGGACGGACTCTTCTCGAATTACCTGGCCACCGAGCTCAAGACCGGTGACCAGCTCGCCATGTCCGGACCCTACGGTGTATTCACGCTCCGCGACGCGCCAGATTCACCATTGGTATTTGTCGGCGGCGGAGCTGGAATGGCCCCGATCCTGTGCCTGCTCCGGTCAATGGCCGAGCGCGGGATTTCGCGGCCGGCCGTCTATTACTACGGCGCCCGGCGGCGCGCCGACCTCTGTTTCGAGGACGAGCTCCGGGAGCTGGAACGGGTGCTGCCGGAATTCAGGTACGTACCCGCGCTGTCCGACGAGAGCTGGGACGGCGAGAACGGGCTGATCACTGACGTCCTGGCCAGGAACGAGACTCAACTGGCGCGGGCACATGGGTATGTGTGCGGGCCGCCGCCGATGGTGGAGGCCGCCGTGCCGCTGCTTACCCGCCTCGGCGTGCCCGAGAAGCACGTCTACTTCGACAAGTTCACGACCACTGGGGAGACCCCATGACAACACCGGCTCAGCCACGCAGCGTTCCCACGGTCACCTTCACCGACGCCGAGGCGGGCGCGAAGGTATTCCCGGACTCGGGCAACCGTCGCTTCACCTACTACACCCCGGCCAAGCGCAAGCAGACCCACTACGAGGACGTCACCGTCGAGGTCCAGCCCGACCCGCGGCACTACCTGTCGCAGGGCTGGCTGTACGGCTTCTCTGACGGCCGCGGCGGCTACCCGCTGGACTGGACCCAGCTGAAGGCCTGGGGTACGGACCGGCCAGAGCCCAAGCGCTTCCCCGGTTCCGGCGGCAAGGGCTACGACTGGCCCGCCCTGGGCTGGCATGAGTTCCGCGACCCGAACGAGGAGTGGGAACTCACCCTGTACCGCTACAACGCCAACGTGGTGCGGCAGCTCAACCAGAACATCGACGCCGCCCGTCAGACCAAGGCGTTCGAGCAGTGGAACCAGAACTGGGTGCGGTTCGTGGAGCGCAACGTCGGCGCCTGGATGCACGTGGACCACGGGCTCGGGCTCTACCTGTACGCGAACGCGAACCGCCGGGCGCCCACCAACATGCACAACAACGCCATCTCGGTGAACAGCATGCACCGCATCCGTGCCGCACAGGACCTGGCGCTGTACAACCTGACGCTGACCGAGGAGATCGACGGATTCGACGGCACCGCCCACCTCCAGGCGTGGAACGAGGACCCGGCGTGGCAGGGCGTGCGCGAGCTCGCGGAGCGGCTGACCGGCATCGACGACTGGTGCGAGGCCATCTTCGCCGCCAACGTGGTCTTCGAGCCGCTGGTCGGCGAGCTGTTCCGCAGCCACCTGGTGATGCACGCGGCACCGCGCAACGGCGACTACATCACGCCGACGGTCATCGGCGCGGAGGAATTCGACTTCGCCGAGCGCGACCTGCGTTACACCGTCCCGCTGTTCCGGCTGCTGGTCGACGACCGGGAGTTCGCGGACCACAACAAGGGCCTGCTGCAGCACTGGCTGTCGGACTACACGGCCGCGGCCATCAGCGCCGCGCGGACGCTGCAGCCGCTGTGGTCGCAGCCCGACGCCAAGCCGCCGCGGTTCGAGGACTCCCTGGACGCCGTCAAGAGCCGCTTCAGCGGCGTCGTCTCCGACCTTGGTCTCACCGTTCCAGAGGAGCTAGCTCAATGACCGCCACCACGGAGAGCCCGTTCAAGTCCGACAGCACCGCGTCCAACAAGGCCGGCGTCACCCTGATGAACAACCAGGTCGGCGCGGTTGTCGCGCAGGTGATGGTCTCCAAGCCCAACGTGACGGTGACGCACCTGCCCTCGATGATCCGGGTCGACGCGGTGGGCCGGATGGACTTCGTCTATGACGAGATATCCGAAGCGGCCGGCGAGGAGCCCGGCTGGTTCGACGCGGCCGAGTTCGAGGAGAACATGTCCACGCACTACGGCCGGATGATCCACGAGGACGACCGGACGATCATGTTCGCCAACCCCGAGGACGCGGCCGAGTACATCGGCTTCGACCTGATCGCGCGTAGCTGACGTCGGAGGAGGAAACGCTTTGTACGAGCACAACGGCGAGAAGTACTTCATCGTCGACAGCCACATGCACTACTGGAACGCGGCGCCTGACAACTGGGTGCCAGGGGCCGAGCAATACGCCAAGGGCTGGATCGAGTGCTTCCACGCGTATCAGAGCCTTGGCCCGCCATCGACGCACTGGACGATCGAGCACTTCCAGAAGTACTCAGAAGACGACCTGATGAAGGACGTCTTCGAGGACGGCCACGTCGACGTCGCGGTGTTCCAGCCCACCTACCTGAAGGAGTGGTACAAGGAGGGCTTCAACACCACGTCGCGGAACGCGGAGATGGGCGAGAAACACCCGGGCAAGTTCGTCTACAACACCCGGTTCGACCCCCGCGACGGGGATCCCGGCCTGGAGGAACTGCGCCGGAACGTGGAGCGCTACGGGTCGCGCGGAGTCAAGCTGTACACCGCCGAGTGGAACAACGGCTCGCGCGGTTACAAGCTGAGCGACCCCGCGGCGTACCGGTTCCTGGCGGCCGCGCAGGAACTGGGCATCAAGAACGTCCACGTGCACAAGGGCCCGACGATCTGGCCGCTGGACAAGGACGCCTTCGACGTCTCCGACGTCGATCACGCGGCGACCGACTTCCCCGGCCTGAACTTCATCGTCGAGCACGTCGGGCTGCCGCGGATCGAGGACTTCTGCTTCATGGCGACGCAGGAACCCAACGTGTACGCCGGCCTGTCGGTCGTCATCGGCGGCCTCATGCACGCCCGGCCGAAGTTCTTCGCCAAGGTGATCGGCGAGCTGCTGTTCTGGGTCGGCGAGGACAAGATGACCTTCGGCAGCGACTACGGGATCTGGGAGCCCAAGTGGCAGGTTGAGGGGTTCGTGGACTGGGATTACCCGGATCGCGAGGAGTTCTCCGACTACCCGGCGGTGACCGTGGCCACGAAGAAGAAGATCCTCGGCCTGAACGCGGCGCGTCTGTATGACATCAAGGTGCCGGACGAGTGCCAGCTGCCCGCCTCGGCGGGCGAGCCCGGCGCTAAGGACGACGCCCAGCTGGTCTCGGGGGAATGAGGGAGGTAACGGCGCAGCGCGTCCTGGACTCGCTGGAGGCGGTGCGCGACCCCGAGCTCGACGAGCCAATCACCTCGCTCGGGTTCGTCACGTCGTGCACCGTCTCCCCCGGCGGGACGGCCCGGGTGCGGCTGCGGCTGCCCACGTATTTCTGCGCGCCCAACTTCGCGTTCCTCATGGTCGCGGACGCGTACGACGCGGTGTCCTCTGTTGATGGTGTTCGCTCGGCGGAGATCGTGCTCGAGGACCATTTCGCCGCGTCTGCCATCAATGATGGCGTGGCGGCGCGGGCTGGCTTCGTGGGCACGTTCGACGGTGAGGCCGTCAGCGAGCTGCACGAACTGCGCGCGGCCTTCCTGCGCAAGGCGGTCATGGCCGGCACCGACATCGTGTGCCGGCCACTGCTTGCCTCCGGGACCACACCGGACGAGCTGCTGCGCATGGTCCTTGGCGACCCCCCTTCGTCGGCGCAACTGGACCGGCTGCGGCGGCGGCGGGCTGAGCTCGGCCTGCCCGCGGATGAAGGGGACCCGCTCGTGATCGATCCGATGACCGGCTTGCCAGTAGCCGCGGACGCGCTGCCACTGCACCTGCGCCGGGCACGCGTGACGCGCACCGGCATCGAGGCGAACACCAGCATCTGCTCGGGGATGCTTCAGTTCCGGTACTCCGGTATGAAGGAGGAAGTTCGGTGAAGGCCGTCCGCTTGCATGAGTTTCACGATCCGCCGGTTGTCGACGACGTGCCCGAGCCGGTGATCGGCGGGCCACTCGACGTCATCGTCCGGATCGGCGGTGCCGGGGTCTGCCGCACCGACCTGCACATCATCCTGGGCCAGTGGGACGCCGCCATGGCCACGCCGCTGCCCTATACCCTCGGCCACGAGAACGCCGGCTGGGTCTCGGCCGTCGGATCGGCCGTCACGAACGTCGCGGTCGGGGACACCGTCATCCTGCACCCGACGCCGACCTGCGGACTGTGCCACGCCTGCCGGGCCGGCGATGACATGCACTGCATCAACAGCTCGTTCCCCGGACTGTCCACGGACGGCGGGATGGCGGAGTACCTGCTCACCTCGGCCCGTGCGTGCATCAAGCTCAACCCCGCGACCAAGCCTGCCGATGTGGCCGCGCTCGCCGACGCTGGCATCACCGCATACCACGCGGTGCGCAAGTCCATCCCCCTCCTCTACCCAGGGACGACCTGCGTTGTCATCGGTGCGGGCGGGCTCGGCCACATCGGCATCCAGTGCCTCGCGTGCCTGACGGGCACGACGATCGTGGTGGTGGACGCCAACCCGGACGCGCTGAAGCTGGCCGAGCAGCTCGGCGCCCACCACACCGTCCTTGCCGACGGCACCCAGCGTGCCGCGGTCGCCGACCTGACCGGCGGCCGCGGCGCCAACGTCGTCCTCGACTTCGTCGCCGAGCAGGGCGCGGAGCTGGACGGCTGGAACATGACCGGCCAGGGCGGCTCGTACTTCGTCATCGGCTACGGCGGCGAGCTGCACATCCCGACGCTGGACATCATCTCCACCGAGCGCAGCATCATCGGCAACATCGTCGGCACCTACAACGACCTGGCCGAGCTGATGGTCCTCGCCCAGGCCGGAAAGGTCACCCTGCACACGCGCCTGTATCCGCTCACCGCCGCGGCCGACGCCCTCGCCGACCTCGACGCCGGCCGGGTCCGCGGTCGCGCGATCCTCGTCCCCTGATCCTTTTATCGTCTGAGGAGGTTGCCATGGCTAAGGAACTGCGCTTCGGCGCTGAGGCTCGCGGCCTGCTGCTGGCCGGCGTCGACCAGCTCGCGGAAGCCGTGAAGTCCACGCTCGGCCCCAAGGGGCGCAACGTCATCCTGGAGAAGATCACCGGGTCGCCCGTGGTCACCAACGATGGCGTCACCATCGCGCGGGAGATCCACCTCAAGAACCAGTTTGAGAACATGGGCGCGCAGCTGGTCAAGGAAGCGGCCATCAAGACCAATGACGTCGTCGGGGACGGCACCACCACGGCCACCGTGCTCGCCCAGGCAATCGTGCGGGAAGGCATGCAGGCCATCGACAAGGGCGCCAACCCGGTGCTGCTCAAGCGCGGCATCGACCTCGCAGTCGGCCAGCTGGTGGCGTATCTCGCCACGGTCGCGCACCCGGTGGCGACCGAAGCAGACTATCAGCGGGTCGCGGCGATCTCCGCCAACGACGACGAGGCGGTCGGGGCGGTCATCGCGTCCGCCGTGCACACGGTGGGCGCCGACGGCATCGTGACCGTCAACGACGCCGTCACGCCCGGCATGACCGTCGACTTCGTCGAGGGCTTCGAGTTCGGCAACGGGTACCTGTCGCCCTACATGGTGAACAACCCCGCCACCCTGGAAGCCATCGTCGTCGACCCGTACATCCTGCTGACCGCCGAGAAGATCACCAAGGTCCAGGAGCTGATGCCGCTACTGGACAAGGTCATGCGGTCACCGCGGCCGCTGGTCATCATCGCGGAGGGGATCGAGGGCACCGCCCTGTCCATGCTGGTGCATAACCACGTGAACGGGATCTTCCAGTGCGTGGCGGTGCGCGCACCTGGCTACGGCGACCGGCGGCTGCACAAACTGGAGGACATCGCGGCACTGACCGGCGGTGCCGTGCTGAGCAAGCACTCCGGTTTCACGCTGGAGACAATAACCATCGAGCAGCTCGGGCGCGCCATGGAGGTACGGGTCACCGCGGACCGGACCGCCATCATCGGCGGTGCCGGATCGGCCGACGCGATCGAGTTCCGGCTCAGCCAGCTCCGGGCCTCGCTGCCGCAGGCCGTCTTCGGCATCGACGAGGACGTGCTGACCGAGCGGATCGGCGCGCTATCCGGCAAGGTCGCGGTGATCAACGTCGGCGCGCCGACCAGCGCCGAGCTTCGCGAGCTACGGCACCGGGTGGAGGACGCTCTGTCCGCGACCAGGGCCGCGATGGCGGAGGGCATCGTGGCGGGCGGCGGCTCCGCGCTGCTGCACGCCTCTCCGGCGCTGGATTCGCTGTCGGTTTCTGGCGACTATGGGTTTGGCGTGGATATCGTGCGGCGCGCGCTGACCGAGCCCGCCTACCTGATCGCCTTCAACGCCGGGTATGACGCCGCCGAAGTCGTGGCCACTACCAGTGCGATGGGGCCTGACGAAGGGTTCGACGCCCTGGTCGGGAGGCACGGCAACATGCTGGAGATGGGCGTCGTGGACCCGTTGCGCGTTGTCAGGGCCGCCCTGCAGAACGGCGCGTCTGTGGCGGGGCTGCTGCTCACCACCAACACGCTGGTCGCCGAGGAGCAGACGCCGTGGGGCGGCAGCGCAGCGCTGATGACCGAGTTCGGTTCGCTGGACGAGGGCCTGCATCAGCCGTCACCGGATCCGAGCACCCCGCAGTCCCTGGGGCTCGGCCCCTCAGTTGGCTGAGCTGGTCGTTGATTCGGCCGGCGAAGCCTCGCCAGCTTCGCCGGCCGAGCTGCGCCTCATGGTGTCGGCTTCGCTTGCCCTGTCCGGCGAACGGCGTGGGGTGCGGGCCGTGCTGCCGTTTCTCGGCCCGGCCTTTATCGCGTCCATCGCCTACATCGACCCAGGCAACTTCGCGACCAACATGGCGGGCGGCTCGGAGTTCGGGTACACGCTGCTGTGGGTTGTCCTCGCCGCGAACCTGACGGCGATGGTCGTCCAGTCGATGAGCGCCAAGCTGGGCATCGCGACCGGCCGCAGCCTGCCCGAGGTGTGCCGCGACCGCTTCAGCCCCCGCGTGGTGGTCCTGCTGTGGCTGCAGGCCGAGGCGGTAGCGATGGCGACCGACCTCGCGGAGTTCGTGGGTGCCGCGCTGGGCATGAACCTCGTCTTCGGGCTGTCGCTGTGGCTGTGCGGGGTAATCACCGGGCTGGCCGCGTTCGCGATCCTCGGCATGCAGATGCGGGGCTTCCGCCGGCTGGAGGCGACGATCACCGCGCTGGTGGCGGTGGTGGTCATCGCCTTCGGCCTGGAGGTGCTGCGGAGCAGCCCTGTCTTCGGCGGGGTCGTCCACGGCCTGTTCGTGCCCACCTTCTCCGGCGGTGGCTCGGCGCTGCTCGCGGTCGGCATCGTTGGCGCCACGGTGATGCCGCACGTGATCTACCTGCATTCGGCGCTGACCCAGCGGCGGATCGTCGGTGCCAGCGACTCGGCCCGCCGGAAGATCTTCCGATTCGAGATCGTGGACATCGCGATCGCGATGGGGATCGCGGGTGCCATCAACCTGGCGATGCTCGCGATGGCCGCGGCGGTCTTCCACGCCCGCGGCCTGACCGGCGCCGGTGGCGATTTCGGCCAGGTGTACCGGGGCCTGAACCGCTACGTCGGCGCCCACAGCGGGCAGGTCTTCGGCATCGCCCTGCTCGCGTCCGGGGTCGCCTCATCCTGCGTGGGCACGATGGCCGGCCAGGTGGTAATGCAGGGCTTCATCCAGCGCCAGATCCCGATCCTGCTCCGCCGGGCGATCACGATGATCCCGGCCCTGATACTGATCGGGGTGGGCTTCGACCCGACCCGCGCCCTCGTGCTCAGCCAGGTGTTCCTGTCCTTCGGCATCCCGTTCGCCCTGATCCCGCTGCTGGTGTTCACCTGCAACAAGTCCCTGATGGGCACCCTCGTGAACAGCCGCCCGATGATCTGTAGCGCAGGCCTGATCACCACGGTGATTGTCGCCCTCAACGTCTATCTGCTGGCAACCGCCTAAATACCAGAACGCCCAGTGGTTCCCGGCCGCTTTTCCATCTCTCGGCTCGCCACCGCCCCCGCACAATAACGCCACCACCCCCGCACACACCACAATAAACCGGACACTCCGCCCGGGCTGGTCATTATCGTGTGCCGAAAAGGGGTGGTTTCCGCCCCATTTTGGCACACGATAATCTTCTCGGCTGCCCTCGGGGAGCGCCGCGGGCGGCCGACCCCTACCACGACACCGCCCCGCCATCCTGCCCACGATCAGGAACGTGGCCAGTTAGGCTGTCAGCATGGGCCAGCCTGCATCGCCGTACCAGTGGAAGCCGGCGCCGTCCCTCCTTTCACCTGGCACGGCGCGCGCAATCCACGACGCGCTGATCGACGCCGAGCGCGCCGAGTTCGAGCAACGCTTCGCTCAGGAAATGGCCAAGGCCGCGCGCACTCTAGACCTGGTCGGCGTGCTCACGGTGCTAGAGGTATTCCACAAGGTCGCGGAGGTCACCCAGCGAGAGGGCGCGAACGCCCACCGGAGGATGCTTGAGCAGGTAGCACGCCTGCAACGCGGTGAAAAGGTCCCGACGGTATCCGGGCACATTCACAAGGCCGAGGTAAACGCGAGGCTAGGCCGCTTACCGCGTGTGCTCGTACGAGATCGTCCCTGACGCGGGAGAACAGGGTTGGGCGGGACATCCCTACCGGGCGGATCAGCCTGACGGCGACATGCGCCTGATGCCGTTCGGGGCAAGTGCCCAGGGGATGGCTTCATACATCATTCTCGATGACCAACGTCGCGTAGTGGTGGTGAGCGTGACCTGGGTGAGCTAGTTCCAGACCACCGTCCCGTTACAGGTGGCCTGCCAGCCAGGCGTGTACCTCGGGTACGCGATTCTTCAGCAGCGTCAGGTGCCCGTCGTCGTCAAGCAGCCGGGCCTCGACGCCGGGAATGTGCGCCACCAGCCATTCGCCGTGGCCGAACGGCACGAACATGTCCTGCCTGCCGTGCAGCAGCAGGAGCGGGACAGTGATGTCGGCCGGATCGAACCCCCACGGCTGGATCAGGCAGCGGTTGTCGTCCCACCATCCCTGGCTGCCCGGTGCGAGCCCGTCCTTCGCCGAGAAGGTCAGGTATTCGGCCAGCTCGCCACTCAGGACCGCGGCGTCTGTCGGCGTGAGCAAGGATTCCAGCTCGCTGGCCAGATCGTCCGCCGAGGTCGCCAGGGACTCCTCCCGGTCCTTGTCCGTCTGCGCCCTGGCCGCGGTCTCGTCGGCAAGGACGAGGCGGGCACCATCGGCATTGAGCTCGCCCATGCCCTCGAAAAAGTCAAGGCCGTCCGCGCCGTAGGGCGCCGGCGAGGCCAGCGAGGCGGCGGCAGTCACCAGGTCCGGGAGCAGGGCAGCGCACGCGAGTACATGCGGACCGCCACCCGAGATACCCCACATGGCCAGTCGGTCAATGCCGAGCGCGGCGCAGATAGCGCGGACATCACCGGCGCAGTCGGCGACGGTACGCCCTGGCTGAGGCGAGGACCCGCCGTAGCCCGGCCTGTCGTAGCTGATAAGCCGAAGGCCGCGCTCGATAGCGTCCTGCACGTTCGGGCCATAAAGGAGCCTGGAGTTGGGCGTACCCGTGTGGACGAGTACTGGCTGGCCAGCGGAATCACCGTGGTCTTCGACGGCAAGTACCCGGCCGTCCGGGGTGTCAATGGTGCGTCGCACGCCGCCTCCTTCTGCGCTGCGCTGCGCAGTGCCGACCCCAGCCTGTCCGCGGACCCTTGACCGTGTCAATCGGATTTACCCCGGCCCGACCTCAGGACGCTGCGCCGTCAGCGACTGGAAGTGGTAGTCGCCCGACTCGATCACGTGGAAATCGACGATCCTGAAGGACTGGCCGACGAGCTGCCGCGCCTGGGCGTCGGTCCGCCAGGAGAAGAACCTGGGCGGGTGGTGCGTGTCCTGCTCCGCGATCCCCTCCTCTCCGCTGCCGCCATACGCCCCGAAATAGAACAGCCCACCTGGCCGGAGCACCGCGCAAATCCGCTCCAGCACCGCCGGAAGATCTGCGTCAGGCACGTGCAGCAGGCAGTTGATCGAATACACCGCGTCGAACGAGGCCGCCGGAAAGTCGAGGTTCAGCACGTCCATGGCCCTCGCGTCAATGCCCTTAGCCCGGCAGCGCTCCACCATCACCGGCGACAGATCGGTGGCGACGACCTCGAGTCCGTGTGCGATGAAGAACAAGCTGTCCTGGCCCGTGCCCGCACCCACCTCGAGCAGCCGCGCTCCCTGAGCCAGCCGTTCCAGGAAGCCAGCCCGCTCGGCTACCTTCCACGGCTGCTTCTTGCGTCGATCCCGTTCCTCCGCACCGCCGTCGTAGGCGGCGCGGAGGTTGCCGAGAATGTCGTGGTACCGCATACCAGCAGGATGCCCCGAAACTGTCCCGCCATCCAGGTTCAGGTCAGCTAGCGCCGCCTGGTTGTACCGAACAGGGACCGGCTGATCTCCTTGCCGATGGAGGCGGTGAAGCCCTTCAGCGCCGCCGAGCCGAGCACCTGCTCGACCAGCGTCTCCGGCTCCTTGACCCGCCGCGCCGCCTGCCGCGGCACCGCCGGCCGCGAAGAAGCAGCCGCCGCCCGCGCAGCAGGTGCGGCAGCCGTCGGCACCGGTGCGTCGAACGCCGCGAGCAGCTGAGCCTGCGCCGCCCGCGCCGCCAGCATCTCGTACGCCGATTCCCGGTCGATCGCCACCGCGTACTTAGAATTCAGCCCCGATGCGCCGATGACCTGCGCCACCCAGCCAGGCTCCGCGGTGGTCATGAGGCTCCGCGGCGCCCGCAGCCTGGTCCACGCGACCGGCGTCGGCACCCCCTTGTCGGACAGGACGGTCACCACCGCCTCGCCGGTCCCCATGCTGGTCAGTACCGAGGCAAGGTCGTACGACGACTTCGGATACGTCGACACGGTGGCCTTCAGCGCCTTGGCGTCGTCCGGGGTGAAGGCACGCAGCGCGTGCTGCACCCGGCTGCCCAGCTGCGCCAGCACGTCCGACGGCACATCCTTGGGCGTCTGCGTCACGAAGATGATGCCGACCCCTTTGGACCGGATCAGCCGCACCGTCTGCGTGATCGACTGAAGGAACCCCTTCGACGCCCCGTTGAACAGCAGGTGCGCCTCGTCGAAGAAGAACACGAGCTTCGGCTTGTCCAGGTCCCCGACCTCGGGCAGCGTCTGGAACAGCTCGGCGAGCAGCCACATCAGGAACGTGGAGAACAGCTGCGGCCGGTCCTGCACCGCGGGCAGCTCGAGGATGGATATGACCCCGCGGCCGTCGGGTGCCATCCGCAGCAAGTCCGCGGGATCGAGTTCAGGCTCGCCGAAGAATGCGTCGGCACCGCCCCCCTCGAAGGTCAGCAGCTGCCGCAGCAGCACGCCGGCAGTCTGCTTGGAAAGCCCGCCCAGTGCCTCCAGCTCCGCCTTGCCGTCGGCGCTCGTGAGGTACTGGATGACCGAGCGCAGGTCCTTCAGGTCCAGCAGCGGCAGCCCGTTCTGGTCGGCGAACATGAAAACCAGGCTCAGCGAGGATTCCTGGACATCGTTCAGCCCGAGCACCCTGGCCAGCAGAGTAGGTCCGAAGGACGTGATGGTGGCGCGCACCGGCACCCCGTCGCCGAGCCCGCCGAGGGCAAGGAACTCAACGGGGAACCCCAGAGCCGACCAGTCCTGCCCGAGCGCTGCGGTCCGTTCGGAAAGCTTCTCGCTGGCTACCCCAGGCATCGCCATGCCGGTCAGGTCGCCCTTCATGTCGGCGAGGAACACCGGCACCCCGTTCGCCGACAGCTGCTCGGCCATCAGCTGCAGCGTCCTGGTCTTTCCGGTACCGGTAGCCCCGGCCACCAGGCCATGCCGGTTCAGCATCCCGATCGGGATCCGCACCTGCGCGTCCGCGTCAGGCACTCCGTCCACCACGAGCGCCCCCAGGTCCAGCACCGGTCCATCGAAGGCATACCCAGCCACAACTTCCTCTTTACTGCTCACGTATCACCCCATTCCCGATCGATGGCCAGGCGACACCTGCTGTCCACCCGCACGACACCTGCTCGCCCGCCGATATGGCTTGGATGTCTGGAGTTATCCAGAAAATGAGCAAGGAGGGCCCCATGCGGGCACGAACGGGAATCGCCGTACTAGCGGCAGGACTCTGCATCACCGGAGCGGCCGCCGCGGCGGCGGCCGGCGCCGCGAGCGCCAGCCCGAAGGCCAGCCCGTGGCCCGGCAGGTCCGCTATCTCCCCGGGCGACCTGCTGGTCAGCGGCAGTACCTTCGTGCCTGATCCGGAGCTAGTGGCGGGCACGACCCAGCTTCCGCCCGGCTGCACGGCGGGGAACTGCGTCACCGCGACGGCGGACGGCTCCTTCCCGCAGATCTTCAATAACGTGCTGACTGACGCAAGCTTCGGCATCACCTCCCCCATTTTCCTTGACGAGATCACCCCGTCGGGAAGGCAGGTCGGCCGGATCGACATCCCGAGTAACGAGCTGGTCACCAGCTTCTCCTCCAAGTCCGAGCTGTCGCTGAACCTGTCCACGAACGGCACGTACGTGACGTTCATGGGCTACGCCACCGGCCCGGGCGAGCTGGACGTATCGAACGCCAACACCCCGGGCGCGGTAGACCCGACCAACCCGGTTCCCGGCGCCTACTACCGCGCGGTCGCCGAGCTGAACGGCTCCGGCCAGCTCAGCTTCACCGAGACCAACGCGTACAGCGGCGACAACGGCCGTGCGGCGATCGAGGCCGACGTGGATGGCCAGCAGTACTTCTACACCGCGGGCAATGCCGGCAACGGCAGCAACCCCCAGCCCAACGGCATCATCCTCGGCGCCGGCGCGCAGCTGATCAAGCCATCCAGCCTGCCGGAGCGCGTGCAGCAGCCCGGTACGCCCACCCCGGTCGGCAGCTTCGACGTCACCCAGCTCGGCGACAAGCAGGACAAGATCGGCAAGGACGACAATTTCCGCGGCCTGACGATCAGCAACAACGTCCTGTACTACACCAAGGGCAGCGGCAGCAACGGCGTCAACACCGTGTACTTCGTCGACACCACCGGCACGGCCTGCCCGAACGGCACCGGCCTGCCAGTAGCCGGCGCCCAGCTGCCGACCTCGCCGCTCAGCTACAGCCTGGCGAACCTGCAGGCAGGCGGCCTGCCGAGCAACATGTGCATCCTGAAGGGGTTCCCGACCACCCTGGCCAAGAGCGCCACGATGTTCCCGTTCGGCATCTGGTTCGCGAATGCCGGCACGCTGTACGTCGCCGATGAGGGCAACGGCACCGACACCTACGCCAGCGGCGAGTACACCGCGGCCGCGAGCGACACGAGCGCGGGCCTGGAGAAGTGGGTTTACAACAGCGGGGCGGGCAAGTGGGAGCTCGCCTACACCCTGCAGTCCGGACTGAACCTGGGCCAGCCGTACAACGTCGCGGGGCTCCCGTCCGGCGACAACGCCGCGACCGGGCTTCCGTGGGCGCCGGCCACCGACGGCCTGCGCAACCTCACCGGCAAGGTCAACCCCAACGGCACGGTCACCATCTGGGCGGTCACCTCGACGGTCAGCGGCGGCGGCGACCAGGGCGCCGATCCGAACCAGCTGGTCGCGGTCACCGACCAGCTGTCCGCCACCACCCAGCCGTCCGGCGAGGACTTCACCACCGTCATCGCCCCGCACTACGCGCAGGTCCTGCGCGGCGTGAGCTTCACCCCGCACAGCTGGTGACATAATCCCCTTATGGGGGCTATATACGACACCATCGGTACCGGCTACACCCGGGGCAGACGAGAGGACCCGAGGATCGCCGCCCAGCTAGCGGCGGCCCTCGGGGACTCCGCCACGGTGCTGAACGTGGGCGCCGGCACCGGCTCGTACGAGCCGCGCGACCGCCCGGTCGTCGCGGTCGAGCCATCCGCCGTGATGCTCAGGCAGCGTCCCCCGGATGCTGCCCCCGCCATCCAGGCCACGGCCGAGGCACTCCCGTTCCCCGACGGCGCGTTCGGCGCCGCGATGGCGGTCCTCACCATCCACCACTGGCGTAACAAGCCCCGCGGCCTGACCGAGATGCGCCGGGTCACCCGCGGCCCCATCCTGATCTTCTCAGGCGCGGACCGCACCCTGAACACATCATGGTGGCTGCACGACTACTTCCCTTCGATGCGCGAACTGGTCTACAACCGCAGCTACCAGCCAGAACGCATCGCCGATGTGCTCGGCCCCGTGCAGCTCATCCCCGTCCCCATTCCCGCCGACTGCACCGACGGCTTCGAGGCAGCCTACTGGCGGCAGCCGGAGGCCATCCTCGACCCGGCGATCTGGCGGGCCACCTCGGCCCTCTCCCTGATCACCACCGCGGACCGTGCCCACGGCATGCACCGGCTGGCCGCCGACCTCGAGTGCGGCGAGTGGGACCGCAAGTACGGCCACCTCCTCGCCCTGCCCGAGCTGGACCTCGGCTACCGCATCATCAAGACCCTGTAGTTATGACTGGCAGAGTGCTCAGAACGATTGTTGCGTCGCGTCCTCGATAATCGCTGCCACCAGCCCTGGCTGTTCCAGGAACGGCATATGCGCTACGCCCGGCAGCACGCGATGCCGTCCCTGCGGCAGCCGCTCAGCAAGCTCACGACTGCTGCTGACCAGGAAACTGGCATCCAGGTCCCCGCACGCGACTGTCACCAGCACCGTCACCTCGCTCAGCCGGCTCCACGCGTCCACCCCGCTGGCACCTGCGTCCTCGGGCACGTCGTTGCGCAAGACGATCCCGTTCATGTCCAGCGCCAGCTCCCTGGCCGGACCAGACACCCGTCCCTCCGGCTCCCCCGGCCCGTCCAGCCAGATCCAGGTCTCCAGCCGGTTGAGCTCGGCCTTGTCGCCCGCTGCCTCCGCCTTGTCGTAGAGCTCGCCCAGCCGCCGCGTGGCGTCGTCAAACTCCGGTTCCGGTGCGCCGCTGACCGCCGGCGCGAACAGCACCAGCCCGGCCACCCGGTCCGGCGCGACCAGCGCCGCATCCAGCGCCACCCCGCCGCCGGCCGACGCCCCCACCAGCCACACCTTTCCGTCAGCGACCTCATCGAGCACCGCAAGCAGGTCATCGACGTGCGTGAACGCCTCCGTACCCGGCGCCGACTCCCCGAACGCCCGCCGGTCGTAAGCCACCACCGTCGCGGTCCCGCTCAGCAGGCGGGCCACCTCCGCCCACCCCCGACGGTCCGTCACTCCCTCATGGAGCAGCACGACAACCGGCCCGGGTCCCGCCCACCGCTCCCCGATCAGCTCGCCCCCTGGCCGTGACACCACGATTCGTTCGCTCATCCGCCCATCCTCCCCTACCCCGCCCGCACACCGCGTCGCACTAGCCCGGAACAACGCGGAACTCTGGCACAACGCGAGGAACTTCCGCGTTACCTGACACTGCGGCGAGGTGAACGAGCCGCACGTGGCTCCTCCAGCGCATGGCGTGTACGCGACAGCAGGCGGTACTGACACTCGCCTGCCCCGAATCCCGCGACATCCTGGCCCTCTCCGGGAACTGTCCCGCATCAGATCCTGGCATGAAGATCACGCACCGAAACCGGACAGCCACAAGTAAGCAAACGACACGGCCAAGCCACCCTATTCAGGCTCACGATCATGACCGACCCGGGCTCATCGGCCTCCGATAGCGTTCTTCCTATCCTGTCGGTCTTCCTGGCTTGCGAGGCTCCGTATGAGACGGCCAGCTTTTTCGTCGAGACGCTGGGCTGGCGGCTCGCCTTCGCCACGCCACGAGACGGTGATGACAAGATGGCGTGCGTCGCGCTCGGCGACGCGGAGGTGATGCTGGGCACGGCCGATGAACAGTACCTGCCGGCCGCGTCGCGCGAGCATCGCGGAGCCGGAGTCACGGTCTACCTGAAGGTCGACGGCATCGACGGCATCTGGGCGCGCCATCAGGCCGCGGGGGTTACGACTACCGAGCTGAGTGCGCGGCCGTGGGGAGAGCGAGCATTCGTCGCGGTCATCGCCGGGTACCGCTTCCTGATCGCTGAAGAGGCCCCGACGTGAGCGGGTACAACGACTACGACGCCTTCGCTGCCGGGTATAGCGCGGACAACGAGAACAACGCCACGAACGCGTACTACGAGCGGCCGGCGTCGCTCGCCCTGCTGGGCGATGTGGCCGGTCAGCGCGTCCTGGACGCTGGCTGCGGCGCGGGTGCGCACGCCGCGGAACTCCTCAAGCGCGGGGCCCGCGTGACCGGCCTGGATAAGAGCGGGGGCCTGCTGGCCATTGCTCGTCAGCGCCTCGGGGCCGCGGTCCCGCTGCACGAGGGTGATCTGGCCGATCCGCTCCCGTTCCCGTCGGCAAGCTTCGAGGCGGTCCTGGCCTCCCTCGTCGTGCATTACCTGGAGGGCTGGGGACCGTTCATGGACCATCCGCTAGGCGGCGGACCCTCCTACTTCGCGACCTACGACTTCACCGAGGAGTGGACCAAGGGCGGGCAGACCGTGCTGATGCGGTTCTGGCACCGTCCGCTGCACGCGATGACGGACGCCTTCCAGGCGGCCGGCTTTATCCTGGACGTCATGCGCGAACCCGAGCCCGATCCAGCAGCAGAAGCACTGTTCCCCGCCGTCTACGCCGACCTGCGCACGAACCCGCGGTTCCTGTTCTTCAGGCTGATCGCGCCATGAGGCTCAAGCGGCAGGAGACCTCGGACGCGGTCAGCAACCTCGGCTGGCGGCTCATCCGGGGTGAACTGCGAAGCCAGGTGCGGACCACCTCTCTCGCGCAGGCGGCCGAGGTAGCCACCAGGGCAGCGGCGGCGGCCGACGACGACCTGACGGCCGGGGATGCGGGCGCGCATCTGCGGCTGGACCTCAGGGACGACCGGGTATACCTCTCGGCGTTCACCCAGGCGGAGGACTGGGTGACGGCGCTGGACATTGAACTGGCGCGGGCGATCTCCGGGGCAGTCAGCGAGCTCGGGCTGGTCACCGAGCCCGAGATCGGGCGGGCAGTTCAGTTGGTGGAGATCGGGATCGACGCGATGGACATCCCGGCGATCCGGCCATTCTGGAAGGCCGTACTCGGTTACGCCGACGTGCCCGGCTCTACCGATCCGGAAGACGCCATCCTGGACCGGGCCGGACAGGGACCGGCCATCTGGTTCCAGCAGATGGATGCGCCCCGGCCGCAGCGCAACCGCGTCCACCTGGACATCAACGTGCCGCACGACGAGGCGCAGCGCCGCCTCGACGCGGCAGTAGCCGCCGGCGGCACGCTTACCTATACCGATGAGGCCCCCGCCTTCTGGGTCCTCGCCGACCCTGAAGGCAACGAGGCCTGCATCTGCACCTGGCAGGCCCGCGACTAGCGTGCTCGATTGCGCCCTTGACACGTTGCCGGCCACCACCGCTGGTGGTGGTGGTGGCCGCCACCGCTGGTGGTGGTGGTGGCCGCCAGCCTCAGGAGTCGGTGACGAAGCTCCCGCTGTTGAGTGTGTTGCACCCGCTAACCGTCGATGTGCCGTCGCCGGTTACATCGCTGCCGGTGACATGGACCCAGAGCACACCCATGTTCGCCTTGCAGTGGACCTCGATGCTCCGCACCTGAGACGCGGGGCGCTCGGTGCACGTCAGTGACTGGCTGGTCGGACTGATATAGGTAAACGAGCAGTCCAGCGGGATGTTACCGCCGGTTATCGTGTTGGTCGCGGTACCCGTCGAGATAGTGATCGGGGACGTGGTACCGGTGACCTCAACGGTGAATGTCTTGCTGGTGCCGAACTCCTCTTCGTTTACCAGCGGGACGTTCAGGAACGCGCAGGTCATGTCCGTCGGGACCGTCACCTCGCCGGTCGCCGGGGTGTTGAAGTCCGTACCGTCGACCGCGGTGCCGTTGATGATCTTGTAGTCGATGCCCAGAGGCGAGCTCACTGGGGCGGACAGGAGGAATGAGATCTGCAGCGTGCCCACGGCGACCGAGTTGCAGCCACTGCTCGATTCGCAGCTCACTATTCACGAGCTGGAGGGCGGTCTTCGCCAGCGGCGGGGGCGGATGGTGGCTCTGGGAACCACGGGGATCGGACCGCGGAGGGAGGCGGGGGGCACGACGATCGCGGGGCGCAGTTCCGGGGGTGCGTCCAGCCAGGAGGTGGGCTTGGCGGCGGTCTGGGTGAGGCTGGCGCCGACCATCATGCCCAGCGAGATGGCCACGATCGTCAGCAGCGCCTGGGTAATGTCGTTGAGGCTGCCCTGAGAGCCGATGATGACCAGCTGCGAGACGCCGGTAAGACCGATCGCGCCGGGGACGAGCATCCAGAACGACGGCAGGAACGTCACCTGGGCCGGCGGCCCGTTCCGCCGGGATTGCGCGAAGTACGCGGCCGGGGTGACCACCAGGCCGCCGAAGAAGGCACCGGCCAGGCCGCCCGCCATCACGGTCCCCGTCGCCTGTGCCCCCCACACCACGAGCAGCACGAGCAGCAGCCACGGCAGCGACCGGTTAGGCGCGGAGAAATGCAGGAAGAACCCGATGCCGACCACCAGCACCCCCACCCACGGCGCCCACCAGCCCAGGGCCGCAGCCGCGGGCTCATGGGGCGGCGAGCCGATCAGGTGATTGCCCACCAGCAGGCCGAACGCCAGCAGCAGCAGGACGTTCAGCCCGTAGACGAGCCGGGACGTGCCAGATATCATCTCGCCGCTGGCTAGCTCCATGCTGCCGATGGTCAGCGCGGCTCCGGGCAGCAGGGTGACCAGCGCCGGGATGATCAGGCGGCTCGCCTGGTGCACGTGGAGCTGCTCGGCAAGCACGATCGACACCACCGTCACAAGCAGCGCTGCGATCACCGGCAGCGCCTCGGAGAGGATGCTGAAGATCTCCGCCACCAGCTTCAGGATCCCGACCAGGACACCGAGCGCCGCGTAGCAGAGCAGCGCCTTCGCGGTGGGGTTGGTGATCATGCCCAGCCCGACCACAAGGATCATGTGACCAGCTACCGTGGCAAGCGGTGACCGCCGGGTCGGCGATTCCAGGATCTTCACCACCCGGCGGGCAGTCGCCTCGGGCGGCGGCCGATCGGACTTCGTCTCGGCCAGCAGGTCGTACACCGAGCTGATCTGATCCAGCCGCAGCGTCACGCCAGTGGCCGGGGCGAAGTCCACCGTCGGCTCGCCGTCATGGGTGGTGCGGACGAACACCCCGGTGGGCAGCACGAAGAACCGAGCGCCGGCCACGCCATACGCCTGCGCGACGTCGTCGAGGTGCGCGGCCACCCGGCTGGTGGCCTCGCCGCTCATGCATAGTGCGATCCCGAGCAGTCGCAGCAGGTTCGTCAGCTCTATGCCGCTGGGTACCGTGTCCTCCGCCACGGTAACGCACAGTACACCGCCGACTACCTGGTTGCCCGCAGGCGTCAGCCGGGTCGCGCGCCCAGCCCCGGCGTAGGCGCGCGCCCTAGTGATGAACGACTGCCTGGGTGGGTGAGAACGGCGCAGCGTTACCCAGCGGACACGGGCCGGAGTTGCGACCAGAGAGCATCATAAGCACGCGCTGCCTGGCTCCGTGGGGCAAACGCCGTAACTGGGGCTCGTTCCACCGACATACGCTCGATCATGGACAACGCCGGTATGACCGAGGGAGAAACCACAGGCCGTTCTGCTGTCAGGGTTTTGATCGTTTCGGTGTGCAGCCGCTTACGGCGATCAGCCATCGAGAAGAACGCGACGATCTCCGGCCGGCGGCCGTCGAAGCCGGCCACGAAGTCGCTGAGCTGGTCGAGCGTGCGGACCGAGAGCGTCGTGGGGATCACGGGGACGACGAGGACGTCGGCAGCGTGCAAGACGTTTTCCGATACCAGCGAGATGCTCGGCGGGCAGTCGAGGAACACCACGTCATACTCGGCGGCCAGCGGGGCGAGCAGGCGGGCGAGCTTCTCGGTCGGCTTCTTGCTGGCGCCGCCAAGCAGCAGGTCCATGTTGCGGTAGGTAAAGTCGGCCGGGAGCAGGTCCAGGTTGTCGAAGTCAGTGCCCTTGATCGCCGCGTCGAGGGTCTTGGCGCCGCTGATCAGCGCCTTCCCGCCGCCCTTGACGCGGGGCTTGATACGGAACAGGAAGCTGGCCGCGCCTTGCGGATCCAGGTCCCAGAGCAGGGTGCGCAGGCCCTCGACGGCGGACAGGTACGCCAGGTTGACCGCGGCGGTCGTCTTCCCGACGCCGCCCTTGATGTTGTACGTGGCGTAGATCTTCACGTGGCTAGGAGCTCTCTGATGCGGCGCTGGCTCGCCGGGGCGGCGAACCTCTCGAACCGGGCGCTGAAGTCGGCGCGAGCGGCCTGCTGGCTGGCCGCCAGCCGGGCGGAGATCTCGCCCATGGCCAGGATCGTCTGTACGTGGGCGGGCATGGCCTGGGCCAGCACGGCTATCTCCTCGCGCTGGACCTGGCTGTCCTGGAACTCGCCAAGGCAGTCCTGGAGCTTCTTCAGGTCGGACACCACCTGGCGGTAGGTATCCGCGTCGTAGATGGGGGCGAAGAATTCCAGCAGGTAGCGGACCTCCTTACCGCGTTTGCGCAGATCGTGCAGGGATTCCGGCTGCGATGCCGCGGTGATGGCCGTGCCGCGGCGGGTCAGCTGGGTGACGGCGCTTGTGGTGCGCTCGGCGGCCAGGGCGGCCGCGGGCTTCCTGCTGCGGGCCCTGGTGCCGAGGATCTCCTGGAGTGCTTTGCGCCAGTCCTGAACGAGGACGCGGAACCTGGGCGAGCGCAGGCCGGCGGCCAGGCGGCGGAACTCCTGGGCACGACGGCGGATGAGGAACTCGCGGAACGGCTCCAGGTCGGCCGGGGTAAACGCCTGCAGGCTGCCCGCCAGGTCGTCGAAGCCGAGCAGGTGCACGTCCAGGTCCCGGACCGGAGTGGTCAGGTCGCCCAGCCACTTGAACTCGCCGGAATACCGAGCCGCCAGGCCGCCGGGCAGGACGGCGCCGAGCAGCTTGACCGCCGCCCGGGTACGGCGGACCGCGACGCGCAGGTCGTGCAGGAACTCGGTGTCGATGTCGCGGAGGACGCCGTCGACGTTCTGCTCCAGCGTGTCCAGCAGGGCCAGCATGATCGTGGCGACCGCGGTGACGGCTGGCATCCGGGCGGTCATCTTCGCTTCGACCTTGCCTGAGTAGTCACCTGGGCTCTTGTGCTGGGCTGCCAGGGCGGCGGTGAAGGCGGTCCGGACAGCTGGCTCCGCGATGGTCGCCAGGATGGCGGCGGCGCGGCGGGCCTGAGCGGGATAGCCGCGGACTTCGGCGATGGTGAGGCGGAGCGGGGCCGGGTGACCGTCCTGGGTGCTCGTCTGGTCCGCAAGCAGGCGGACAACGGTCTTGCCGTCCTCGTTGATCAGGCGCAGCGTGGCCCGGGTGCTGACTGCTTTCGCGATCGGGATGAGGGCCCTCGGGGCGACGAGCGGGCCGATGATGTCGTTGACGGGGCCTGGCGGAATGTCGCTAGCCGCCGTAGGGCGCCTGGTCTGCCAGCCGGTCGCGGACTGCTCGGCTCTCGGGTCACCGCTGGTGCTGGTGAGGATGATGCGGCTGCCGCGGCGGTCGTGCTCTTGCTCCAGTACCAGGCCCGCGTTGTAGAGCCGCCAGTCGAACGTGTCCAGCCAGGTAAGGCGCCTGGCTACCGCGATTGCCGGCGTTTCCGTCGTGACGGTGAAGGCCTGGCCGAGGGCGGCCCTGACCCCGGCCAGCGGGTCGCCTGGCTCCTGATCGGGGTCAGCGTCCAGTACGAAATGGCGCGGGTCGGGCATCATCGCATCAGGCACTCCCTCCCAGCAAACCTTATCGCAAACAGGACCGGGTCATGTTACCGGCCAGCGCAGACCGGTTACCGCGAGAATATCGGCGCGGGTCGGCATGCCGGCCTGCGCTCCGGGCCGCGTGACAGCGGTCGCGCCCGCAGCCACGGCCAGATTAAGCGCGGTCAGCGGCGCGATGCCCGCGGCCAGGGCAGTGGCGAGCGCACCGACGAAGGTGTCGCCCGCTCCGACGCTGTCTACCGCCTTGACGGTGAGGCCGGGGACCGTGACGGCTTCGGGGGGATCTTCGGTTCCGGGCGCCGGGGCGGAGATCGCGGCGCCGGCTAGGGCGGCGCCGGCTAGGGCGAGGACGCCGAAGTAGACGAAGACCGAACGTAGGCCGTAGGCGCCGAGCAGGCCCGCGACGACGTTCGGGCCGATGCCCGCGGCAACGCGCTGCCAGGCGCCGCCGATGGCGTTGCCGAGCGCGCGGACGCGCGTCGGGTAGAGTTCGGGCGTGTAGAGGTTCAACCCGATCGAAA
>Ga0209530_1000055_pt1 | contig 94845 bp, 66 predicted proteins | sample BlaSpr_A8_Ref_O1_FD_187987 | JGI IMG/M metagenome (GOLD analysis project Ga0209530, IMG submission 187987) | Forest soil microbial communities from Thunder Bay, Ontario, Canada - Black Spruce, Ontario site 2_A8_Ref_O1 (SPAdes) (version 2) | ecosystem: Environmental > Terrestrial > Soil > Boreal...
TAGAGCGACGGTCTCATAATCCGTAGGTCGTAGGTTCGAGTCCTACCGCCGCCACCAGATTTAATACTTGCAAGAGATCCGCAGGCTTCTCCATTTCGCCTGGCTGCGCGGGGGTTGCGGATTGTTGCGCAGTTCTTTCCGCCTTCTCGACAGGGACCTCGTCCGGACGGTCCACAGACGACACATCGGCACCGGGGGTCAGATGGCGTAAGTGTCCACCGTGACCTGAATTGAGCTCCTGCATAGATCTGCTTGCCGTTCACATGTTGGCGATTCCTCGGATCGTTCCACCACCATGCTCGTACTCCCGTCGGATCTGCTCGTATAGCTCCACCTTGGCTCTCCTGTCCACCTGTCCACCAGTCCTCCCTTGGGGCGGCTAAGCCCGAAGCAGAGTCCACGGTATACGGTTTTCGGTAGGGTGGGGCCAAATCAAAGTATCGAAGGGGGCCAAATCAGAGTATCGAAATCAGCAAAACAGCCAACACACTTAATTGACATGACTGCCCTTATTTTGGCTCCATAAATGCCCCACAGTCTATTACTCAGCACGGTTTAGTTCATTACGTTGTAAGTACCTCATCGTCCATGCACATCTGCATAGGACGACTCTCGGGCGTTGGCTGGGAAGGCCATCTGGGCATGGGGAAAGCTCGCCGATGCGACGGCCGACCAAAAGCTGAGGTCACTGGCAGAGTCAGGTGACTCAGTAATACAGGCTGACGCTCGAAAGCAACTCTACCGCAGAAGCGGCCAGGTGACACTCGAGGAACGCGAGCGCAGAGGCGCCTCGTCGAGCGCGTCGACAAGGAAAAGGATCACACAATACGCACGCGGCTGCTCCAACAATCGAAGGAACTGAACGAGCGGCAACAAGCAGCAGAGCAAAGGTGGATAACAGACCAAGGATGGGGTGCTGCTCCGCGGCGAGACGCGTGACTGCCTACTGTTCAGCGAGATTTTCGCAACCAGCGTTGACCTTCGACGGGAATAAACTATGAGGAATGAGTGGATTGACCCGGGGCCGGGGCTGATTTGACCGAAGCAGCCCTGAGGCCCGGTCTCAGGGAATATTTGAAAAGACAATACAGAGCGCGGAATCCGTCTTTCCAACCGACCTTCTTGCCTTCTTCGTAAGTACGGCCCGAGTAACTGATTCCCACTTCATAAATCCGCAGATTTCCACGCGCCACCTTCACCGTGATTTCTGGCTCGAATCCAAACCGGTTCTCCTCGATTGGGATTTGCTGAATCACCTCGCGACGAAATACCTTGTAGCAAGTCTCCATGTCCGAGAGGTTGATGTTGGTTAAGCAATTGGAAATCAACGTAAGTAGCCAGTTGCCGACCGAGTGCCAGAAATACAGAACCCGGTGTGAACCACTTCCCATGAAGCGCGAACCGTAGACAACGTCCGCCTTGCCTGCGAGCAGGGGATCAAGCAACTGAGGATAATCCATGGGATCGTATTCCAGGTCCGCATCCTGGATAATGACAAAATCGCCCGTCGCCTCCTGAATACCGCGGCGCAGCGCTGCACCCTTACCCATATTGTGCGGTTGCAGGAATATTCGAAGCTGCGCGTGCTGTTTCTCGAGTTCGCCGAGGATTTCGCGCGAACCATCGTGCGAACCGTCATCCACACAAAGCAGCTCAATCTCCATCGGCACGTTCAGGACTCTCTCAATTATTGTGCGCAGCGTCGGTCGTTCATTGTAGACGGGCATCACAACCGATAGCTTCATGCAGAAAATCGTAACAATGTGTGCGCTTTAACACAATTGATTGTTACCTCCGATTTCCCTCGGACACGAAGAGACCAGTGCTGTATTCCGTCGTCCTTTGTTCGTGGCCTTAGCGGTGACGCGCACTGGCGTGGCATGCCGTGCCGAGCGTGATCAAGTTCTCCCCGGAATCGTATCCTGAATGGTTGCGGGAACCTGGATTGGAGCACTCCCCCTGACAAATCGTAGCCCTAACTCAGCTGAGCTAAAGCCGCCACTATGAATCGCGGCGTTCTAGTTTGGGATGATTTTCTGGCCACACTTATAGCGTGCTCGTTACCGTCGTGACCTTGCCCCACGCTCGAGGCTGGTACTAAAGTCAGATGCCAAAGGCATACCCATTCCAGACAGACTTAATCCCCATGGTTCCCACGCTCAAAGCGGAAACTAATTCGCAAACTGTGGCTTCGTCTTGGAATGGCGTTCGCTTGCCGGTCATTGTCGTATTTACGGTTTTTCTGGTCGACGCTTCCAGGCTGGTGCTGGCGGTTCGGCGCTATTGCGTGAACCTCATCTTCTGGGACCAGTGGGACTTTTACACGCCTCTTTTCAATCAAGCTTCCCTTTGGCAGATTTTCACCTGGGAGCATTCCCCCCACCGCGAGGGCATCGGGCTAGTGCTCGACAAATTTGTCTTGCAGGCAACCCGCTGGGATTCCCGAGCCGAAGCGCTGTTCATGGTGGCGGCATTGTTCGCGGCGGGGGTCGTCGCGTTAAGTGTGAAACAAAAGCTGTTTGGCGGCCTGAATTACAGCGATGTTGTGATCCCTTGCCTGTTCCTGACCTTTGCCCAAATCGAAGTCTTGGTCGGGGAAGAGAATCCTTCATATTCTGCAATACCAGAGTTGCTCATTGCACTTTACTGCCTGGCATGGATGCTTCGGAAACCAATTACTCGATATGCCTCTGTCATCGCACTCAACTTCCTGCTGATCTACACGGGGTTCGGGTTTTTCATGGGTGCGGTAACCATTGGTGTTCTTCTATTCGACCTGCGACGCACCCTCCGCTCGGAATCCAATTCACCCGGCTTTCCTGCGGTGGCGCTCTTGCTCGCAACCGGGTCCTTGGCGAGCTTCTTCTATCACTATCGCTGGAATCCGGCTGTGAGTTGTCATTTTCCTGATGCTCATCTTCTGCACTACCCGTGGTTCATCGGACTCATGATGTCCTATTTCTTGGGGTTCCGGGCGGTAGTTCTGGCATCGGTGGTTGGAAGTCTTCTCGCGTTCGCGGCGGTTGCGATCCTTATCTGGCACGGCATGCGTCTGTGGCGCAACCGGGAATGGTCCCCCGCCGATCTGATGGTCGTCATACTTCTCAGTTTTTCCCTGCTCTTTGCCGCCAACGCGTCCTTCGGAAGAGTATGCCTGGGCATGCCTGAGGCAGCGCAATTCTCGCGCTACATGGGATTGCTGGCGCCGGCGTTTTTGGCGATTTATTTCCATCTGCTCACCCGAGGGAAAAGCGCAGTCCGCACCCTTCTGATCGCGGTGTTTGTGATCGCGCTGATTCCCGGCACCCTGCGGCTGCCCACCGGATATTCCCCTCAGGTTGTGAGCGATGGAAAGCAAGCGTGGAAGACGTGTATCCTCCAAACCGGAAATATCTACTATTGCGATCATGTCACCGGATTCCCGGCCTATCCCGATCCGAAAAAGACGCAACTGGTCGAAAAATTGCAGTTCCTGCAGAAAAACAATTTGAACCTGTATTCGGGGGATCGCTAAAGCTGCCTGGTGTCCGCCGGACGATGTTTTGCTCAGGCTGGCTTCGCGATCTCGGCCAAGGGCGGTTCGTGGAGCTCTGTCGCGCCGCCAAGTTTGAGGTGGGAGACGATGGCGTCCGCTACGGTCTGAGCGTTTTCGGGATCCAATAGATTCCGGCGGTGCGCATCCACATATTGTGTGTGCAAGTTGCCGGGAACGACTGCGAGCCACCCCGGGAGCAGATTCAGATGAGGAGGGCGTTCAGAAGCCAATAGAAGGAGGACTTTTCCTTCGTATCTTTGAGGGCGGTAGGCAAGAACCGCAGCATGGATCATTTCTCTCGCCACTCTTATCTCGCTTCGGACGGCTTTTGAGGTGCGGGTGAGATGTTTGTGCAGACGCTCCCGCAGGTAGACGAGGCTGATCCGGAGCCCAAGGCGGGCAGCTCTTCTCACTGCGTAGGGCAGATAGCTCAACTTGGGCGTCAGTGATTCGGACAATTCCAGGTACGCAGGGTTCGGCGCGTCCAGCAGCACAAGCAACGACACCTCTTGTCCAGCGGCCCGCAGTTGCGAAGCAATCTCGTAGGCCAGGATGCCGCCGGCACAAAAACCTCCAATAATGTAGGGGCCTTCGGGTTGGATCGCCCGAATCTTGCGCAACAGGCACGCGGCGAGGCTTTGCAGAGTGGGAGCCTCGCCCAGTGCTGCGAAATCCTCTGCCGTTAGCAAGACGAAGAGGAATGGTTGATCGGCTCCGAGCACCTTGGCCAAATTTATATTGAGATAGTGTACCCAGAAGATGTTGTTGCGAGTTCCATTGCGCTGCAGCTCAAGAACTCCGGGCGGCAACCCGGGCTTATCTCTTACAATTCCCTGCGTGAGCTCCGCCTGCCGGCGAAGGGTGGGATTCTGAAAAAACTCAGTAATCGGGATGTGCCGCCCGAATTCGGTGGCAATGCGTTGCTGCAAAGTGTCAACCAGCACTGGATGGCCGCCTAGGTCGAAGAAGTTGTCATCGAGCTTGACCTGCTTTTGTCCCAGAAGCTCCGTCCAAATCATGGCGAGGCGTTGTTCGTTGAGCATCGTCCCCACCAATGGGGCCATGCGCTCAACCGTGGGCGCTTCGAAGAGCTGTTGCAGTGACAGATCCACACCGAACGCCTCCCGCACGCGAATCACGAGCTGCATGCCCAACAGAGAGTGCCCGCCGGCCAGGAAGAAATTGTCCTCCGCCACAACTGCATCATTTTTCAGCAGCGACCGCACCATGGTGAGGAGCTTTTCCTCGATCTGTGAGGCAGGCCCCTTCGTGGGCGTTCCCGGCAGCAGGTTCGCATCCGTTGGCCACGCCAGCATCGTGAGATCAAATTTCCCGTTCCCCGACAAGGGAAGGGCGTTCAACCGTACAAACCGGGCCGGGATCATGTAGTCCGGCAAACTGCGACGCAAGTGCTTCTGCAGCTCGCGTGTGGTGGGCACATAGGCACTCTTGGTGGGAAGAACATAAGCAACCAGCTGGTTTTCCCCCGACTCGGAGACTCTGGCGAGCGCCGTGGCAAACTCGATGCTGGGGTGGCGAGAGAGGATGCTGGCGATCTCATCCAGTTCGACTCGCTGCCCGCGAATCTTGGTTTGCCGGTCGAGGCGTCCTCGAAACTCGATTTCTCCGTCCGGCCGCAGAATTCCGCGATCTCCCGTGCGATACATGCGAGCCCCCGGAACCCCTGCGAAAGGATCGGGCAGAAAACCTCGCTCGGTCAAATCGGGCAGGTTGCGATATCCGCGGCCGACACCGCTGCCGCCGATGTAAATCTCGCCAGCAGTACCTTCGCGAACGGGCTCACCTTGCTCGTTCAGCAGGTAGATGCTTGTGCCGGTGATTGGACGACCAATCGGCGCCACTTTAGATCCAGGCTTGAGCCGGCAGGATGTAGCAACCACGGTGCATTCGGTGGGTCCATAGTTGTTGACCACGTCGAAGGGAAGCGGGAGGGATGGAACGCGGTCGAGCGCATCTCCTCCGGTGAGCAGCAGGCGCAGTGCTGTCGTGGCCGGCCAATCCATGGCCATCATTGGCGCCGCATGGACGGTCGGAACGAAGGCGATCGTCACCCGCTCGCGAATCAGCCATTTCTGCATGAACTCTGCCGATGAGCGCGTCGCCTCGTCGGCGAGGCATAGGGTCGCTCCGGCGGCCAGGTGCGGCCAAATCTCCCAGACCGAAGCGTCAAATCCAAGACCGGCAAGATGACTGGCGCGATCTTGTCGGGTGACATGAAACGCGTCGCGGTGCCATCGGATGAGGTGAGAAAGATTGGCGTGGGTAATCTCGACGCCCTTGGGGATTCCAGTCGATCCCGAGGTGTAGATCACGTAGGCCAAGCTCTCCGGGGAGACGGACCTAGAGGGCGCTTCCGGAGCGGCCGCGATGGCGGCGGCATCGCGGCCGGGATCGATGCCGCGCGCTTTGACCTCAAGGCGATCAAGAAGCGCCGCTCGAGCCACCAGCGCCGCGGCCCCTGATTCGTTTACGGCAAAGCGCAAACGCGAATCTGGCCAAGCGGAATCGAGGGGCACATAGGCAGCGCCCACCCGCATAATTCCGAGAGCGGCAACGATCCAGTCGACCGACCGCTCCATACAGACGGCCACGGTGTCGCCAGATACGATGCCGAGATCTGTCAGGTGGCCGGCAAAGTGGTCCATCCTGCGACCGAGCTCCTGATAGCTCAACTGTTGATCGCCACAACTCAGCGCAATCGAATGCGGGCAGCTGTCCCGTAACTCTGAGATCTGTTCGGTAACGGGACGAACATCTCTCGCTAGTGTGTGCATGCGTCTCCTCTTCGCAAGCTCAAGAGAAATTGGGAACAATGCTTGTTAAAGCTGCAAAGAGCGGCTATTGGAGTACCCCTCGCGTGACCCAATCCTTGGCGAGTCGCACGGATGCCGCGTTCGTTAAGTGGTTGGTGTCGGTGAGAACCGGAATTTCGCCCTCTGCATCAGAGAATTCCTGGCAGCGACCAGTCCCGCAGAATTGCTGCCAAGGGGATAGATAGACGACTTGCCATTCAGCCGCCTTCGCATGAAGGAATCTGTCGAGTTGGTCAACGCCGGAAAGAAGATGACGCTCGGGCAACATTGGCTCTCGACGCTTGATTGCGAAGGCCATTAGCATGGGGAGCGGTGCATCGTACTCTTGCACCGGACCGACAAGGTACACCGAGATTTTGTTCATTTGCAGCCATTTGATGGTTGGTTCGAGGCGCTCGATATCCGTCACGCTTTGCCAGTGCTCCGTTAGAATCACGCCGTCGACGTGAGTTCGGGGTAATAACGCCTCGTACACATAGCGACGCATGTCTCCGCAATCGCTGGAGTCATACTGACCAAGCAATGGAGAGCAGCCGCTGCTGGTCACTTGGAGGATATGACCTTGCTTGAGTGCATGGTAGAGTCCGAACCAGAGGGCGGCGGCGTGGCTGTCGCCAATTAGAAGATAGTTGTGGCCGCTCGGATCAAGTTTGGTGCAAGTGTCCGGCTTGAAATCGCTAAAGTGATTTCCCGAGGTAATGAAGCAACTGCCAATGCGCATTTCTTGTGCGGCGTCCAGATAATTTCCGATGCGCATCGCGATCGGCGGGAATCTTCCAGGCAAGCCGCGGGTCATCGTACACACCGCCGCAACCGCCAGTACGAGGACAGATGCGGCGGTTAGAGTCGTGTAAAGCTGCCGCGATGAGATCGTCACCGCTCTTCGTTCTCGAAAGGGTTGCTCGACCAGACGCCACGACAGCCAGCCGAGCAGAAGCGACGCGAGAAGGACGATGAGCTTTTGCAACGGTCCCTTGTCCGTCACTCCTTGGATACCACCCATCTTTGCGAAGGTGACAAGAGGCCAGTGCCATAGATACACCGAGTACGAAATTGTACCCACGAAGACCAACGGAGGCAGCGACAGCAGACCCGTGCAGATCGAGCCACCGTTTGCGCCAGCCATGAGTAGCAATGCGGCCCCCACGCAGGGAAGCAGTGCAGAGGCGCCCGGGAAAGGCGTTTTGGGGCTGAACCAACATGCGGCGAACCCGATCAACAAGACTCCCGTTGCCGCAAGCAGTTCGCGCCATATCCTTGCTTTCGGCAAGGATACCAAGTCCATCGCGATCAAGGATCCGACGAGAAGCTCCCAAGCTCTCGAAAACGGCATGTAGAAGGCGGTTTCTGCCTCGCGATGCAAGACGAGCCACTCGGCAACTCCAAGCGACATAACCGTCAGGCCTATCAGCCCCCAGATCAAAAGGGCCCGTCTTCTTCGCAAAGCGAGCAGTGTAAGTGGCAGGAAAAGATAGAACTGCTCTTCAACGCCAAGCGACCACGTGTGCAACAGCACTTTGGCATGATCGGGCTTGAAGTAGCCGGCCTGCGTCCAGAAGTAAAAATTTGAGCCGGAAAGAAGAGCGGAGAATAGGGAGTGACCGAAGCGAACCAAGTCCTGCGGGAGTAAGAGAAAGTAACAGGCGATCGAGCACGTCAACAACATCGCGATTAACGCTGGAACGATACGACGGATACGTCTTTCATAGAAAGTGCCGAGTGAGAAGGAGTCGCGGGCAATCTCGCGAAGGATGATGCCGGTCAACAGATAGCCAGAAATCACAAAGAAGACATCCACGCCGATGTAAGCACCGGAAAATGAAGGAATGCCAGTGTGGAACAGAACCACCTGAATAATTGCCACTGCGCGCAAGCCATCGATGTCGTTCCTGTGAGGTAGTGCACTTTTCCCTACACACATGGATCAATCTCCCTTGCGCGAAGAATGGACGTTACCCGTCTTGGGGGAAGGCGGGTCGACGGAAGGCGGCCACGCCAAAACCGAAGCGACTGGATGACAAGAATCAGAAACTGAACCAGCGGGTGCTGGGTTGGCCTTTCGCGCTCGTCGCACTCGATCGTTATGCGTTTGGCGTTAACCCCCAGGCGCGTCGTGTGCTGAACTCTCGTCCGGCCTCCAGTCAAATCTCTTTTGCATCAGCCGCCCGAGACATTTTCGCGATAGCGGAGTTTGTGCATCAGCCGGTCCGCTCTCGCGCCATACGCTCTCAAGGAGAACCGGACTCGACTTCCCACGGAATCGGGGCCGTCCGATTCTGGCCAAATCACCTGAAACCGGTCATGGGAGTGGCTGCTTAAGCGTGGCCATCCCCGCAAGCGATTCTCAAGGTTCGCGTCATGCAGGACCTGAAGCCATTGAGGCGCGCTTAAGACTTTCCGCACCGTGTTACCGTGGGTGACCCGGTCGTGGGCGACGCAGAATACCGTAGTAACTTGTCCTTTAACACCAACTTTTTCGATCAGGGACAAGAATGGGTTGGAGGGCCAGTAGGCGTTGTAAAGATGACCATGAAAAGACTGAAGACCAACGGGGAAGGTGACGAACTCTCTTTCCTGCCCGCAGAACGCGCCCTGAACCGACGCAATATGATCGTTTGCGATGGCGTCGTCATTGTCGAGTCTCGTGGTCACCAGGTAAGGCGAGGATACGAGACCCGTTTGCATGACGTTGTGGGCAATCACATCGTCGGTCGCGAGGCCTTCGATATAAATGGGGTTCACCAAAGGTGCGAAGGCCGAGATCCTCTGCTTGAACCAGGCTGGACTTGCGGCATCGACAAAAACCAGCCAGCGAAATTCCGCCCTTCTCTGTGCTGCGACGGAGGGAAGGCAATAGTGTTCGAAAAAAACTAAGCGCGCCGCCAGCCAGTTTGTCTCCAGGCGCTTTGCGGAGGGCGCATAACTGACCAGGGTGTTAAATCTTGTAAGTAGCAGGTGAGTCAATTGCTTGGGCATGTGAATCGCTTTTTCCGCCCCGCGGACGGGCTCTTACGACAAGGCGCAGGGGATCAGGCAAGCTGATCACCCCTCCGCAATGCGTTGAACGTCTTTTTGAGTATAGGTTCGGGCTATCTGAATATCATTTCCACCGGACGCATTATCGAAGTGTAAGGCGCTTTCCTGGGAGCCAGGGATCATGGGGAAATGAATCGCCCGTCTTTCGATCTGTTGTACCCTGAAACCGGCCCGCAAGGCGGTTGCGTGCAGCCATACATCGTCGGCTTTTGGGCAGCATTGCTCAAACTCAAGACCTGCGCATTTGAGAGCCGCCAACAACCGTGGTGGATAGATCACTCCCGACACGCCATTGAGAAGATGTCTCCAACTGGGCCGGGTTGAGTCGCACAACCTCCACTGCTCATAGGGCGCGATGCGGTCTCCTTGAAGGGAGATAACCCTGGCACGATAGCCGTTGACGACGCTCGAATCGCGTTCGAATGAACGAGCCAATACTCCTAGCCAATGCTTGGGATAGAGAACATCATCGTCGGCCGTGACCAGCGGAGCTAGGAACTGCTCCTGCGAATCCACGTAAGGATAATACTTCTTGTGGGGGCCGTAGTTCTTGCATAGCCGCACTGTCAATCCCCGGCGCTTCAACCTCTCGAGCGTGATTGGCAATGACTTGTATCGCGTTTCGTCGTCGAGCCAAAGAATCAACTGGGAGGGTAGCAGGGATCCGCCGGCAATCGACTCAATCGCCAAATAGGCGGTGTCAATTCGTTTTCCATAGGACGTCAGAGATACCACCGGCCCACCTCGGCTTACCACACGAGCCGCAGAGTGCCGGTTGATATTGTTGAGTTGCCAAACTCTCCACTGTATGTAGACCCTTTTGATAACCTTCGATGGCAAGACGAGCGCGAATTCTGCGGCGTTAGAAAGTGTCATGGGGGTCACCACCGCGGTATTTCTATCGTAACGAGAATAATGCGATTTCATCGGCGGCAGGTTCAGATCTCGATGTCGACTGAACCGCGGTGCGGCGCTTGTATCGAATCGCGAACCAAAGGGTAAGGACCAGCAGTCCATCGGAAGCGAGACTTGTCCAAGCGGCGCCCAACCAGCCGTAGCGGGGAAGGATGGCAAGGTTCAAAGCGATGTTGAATAGTGCAATCGCAACCTGGATGGCGGAACGTAAACCTTGGAAGCCCGCGCCGGACAAAGAATCCGCCAGGAAGACGTGCATGCTTCGCAGTAGCGGAAGCAATGCAAGCCAACGCAGTGCTAATGCCGTCTGCACATAATTCGGACCCAGGACGAGCGGGAGTAAAGGAGCGGACAGCCACAGCGCAACGAACAACGCGCCGCTATAGACGCATGCACGCTTGATCTGCGTGCTAGCGTAAGCGTGCGCGGACTGCATCCCGTCGACGCCTTTGCGAAAGAAATGCGGATAGGCCGCTGACGCCAGAGACCGAACCGGAGTCATGCTGACATCGATGATTCGATAGGCGGCAGCATAGATTCCCGCAGCGGCGAAGGACACCTTGCCAAGCATGACCTTATCGATATCGTTGTAAATTGTTGCGGCGGAGGTCCCTATGCTGAAATACACGCCCTCGGCGACATCCTCACGAAGGGACGGCCAGTTGAAACTGGGCGCGCCCCAGAGGCGGTGCGCCCGGTGAAGGGCGTACAAAGTGCTGATCGCGCTGGCGATCAGATATGCGCTTGCCCATCGTTGAAGCGTTACAGTCCGCCAGCCAACGCTCAGCAGACCGATGGCGATGAGCCGGGGCAAGCTGCCAGTCACGCTTTGTATGGCATTCTCCTTCATACGGTCCATGGCTCCAAAACCGAAGCTTGCGAGTTCGATCACTCGCAGCAGAAGGAGGTCGGAGACACAGACAGCAAGGACCAAAAAGAATGGCATCCGCAGATGAAACAGGTGGTTTATCGTGATAACCAGGCCGCTGAAGGCCGCACCTGAGACCAGGGTGGCCACTAATCCGTTCCCCCAACACAGTCTTGCATCACGTTTTCCGGAGCGGACGTTCTTGACAAATAGGTTATTCGTGCCCAGACCTGAAAAAGGTGAAAGAATTCCGGCCAATGCTACAACCGCGACGAAGGCGCCATATTTGTCCGGGCCGAGCACACGGGCGATCAGGATAAAGTATGCCGCTTGTATCACCAGTCGCAGACCCTGGCCGATTGCAAGATGGCTTGTGTCCCTCGCAATTGAGCTCGTCTTCAGCCTATGGAGTAAGCTCATATCTCATTTCCTAAGTAAGCTGCGATTCGCGCCCTTGAACCAGACCCTTGCACGCCTCAGTGAGGGGAATGCAGTTTGGACAGCCACTGACCTTTGGCGCCGGATACCGGAGAAGAGAGTACAGAACAACCGAGTTTAGACTTACGGGTGACGGTACACTCTTTTGGTCAAGCTCGAGAGCAGGAGGAGTGCGCTATGATACGAGGCCTCTAATAATATGCCGGCTTTTGTCCGTCGCGGAACCCTCCTCAGGAATGCCCCGGAGAGTCGCTTGTGATTGGGTTCCGAAGCGCCAGCTATCCAGCACGTCCCCAACCCGCGAGAAAACATTCGGATGGCCAGGGGGCGCAGAGAAGGGAATTTTTCGTATACACAGACGCCGGTCAACAACCCGGTCAGCCCCATGATGGGGATTTTGCCGATCCCACGGCGAGTATATGCGTTCTCGCCGTGGATCCTTTGCAAAGTGAGTTCTTGCGAGACCATCCAGCCTTCCGCTAAGCCCAAAGCGACAAACTTCAAATAGCCGTCGCTCGTGATGCGAATAACTTCCGGCATGGGTAATATGTGGGTCAGCGTGGAGCGACGAAAAGAGAGGCCGGAAGTCGCCGTGGGGATGAGAGGCGCGGTTCCTGCGGCGATCATCGCCCGCGCGTCCCACGGGCCGACCTTGGAATCTGCGGGAGGCGGGTAGCGCCGCCCACTCTCATGATCAAATTCGCGTACCTTATCGAAACACCAACCAGTCCGGGGATCGTCTTCAAAAATCTCTACGATGCGATTCAATTTGTCGGGCAGGAACAGATCGTCCGAGTCAAGAAAACAAATGATGTCACCTTGGCTGGCCGCAAAACCTGCATTGAAAGCGGATGCCTGGCCGCCGTTCTCCTTCATTACCGGGACGATGCGGTCGCCATATCGGACGATCACTTCCCGGGAACAATCGGTGGAGCCGTCATCGACGACAACCACTTCAAAATTCTCGTAGGTCTGCGCCAAGGCGCTCTCGATGGCTTGGTCCAGAAATGACGCATAGTTGTAGTTGTTTATAAGGATGCTGACCAGGGGACGGGCTTCGTTCCTAGGCCGGCGCTCCTTCTCGGCCAAGCCTGCTGACCGAAACTTCTCGTCTTTATTCATGGCGTTACCTTCTGACAAGCCCATCAGCAAGGTGTCTCTGTTAGGCGGTCATGCGCGGAATCAGGACAGGTTCTCTGCTGGAGGTTTGAGTGACAGCCTTCGATCGGAGGCCGGCGCGCAATTTCTCCGCCGGCTTTTCTATCAAGATGCGAGTAAGCACTGCAAGCGCAATGGTTACGGGCAGAGTCAACACCGCAACCGTCAATCTGCCGTGCACGACCCGTTGCATCTGGAGGAGAACCGCCGCGTGCAGCAAATAGAGTGAGTAAGACAAAACGCCAATGTAGCTAAGCACGCGAGTATTGAGCAGCTTGCCAACCCGGGTTTCCGGGCAATGGACGACATAATAGAGCAACGGTGCAATCGCCAGTGCCTGCAGCGTATACCGCGCGGTTTCACGGAAGATGGGATTTCGTACCAGTAGTGTAAGCAGCAGTGTCGCGACGCATCCGGGCAGTATGTATCGCTCCAGGCGTTGGCGCTCAAAAAGACGACGCGGGATGGCGGTTTGCTCCAGGCAGGCGAGAACGCAGCCATACAAGATCGAATCAGCCCGAGTATCGCTAGCATCCCGCGCCCACTGAATGCCGTTGGGCATAAAGGCCACGACGCAACACCTCCAGACCAGGATCAGGCCGCAAAGCCCCAGCAAAGCCTTGGCGATATCACCATAATCCTCAAATCGCGCGAGCAGCAGAACCATCAGCGGCGGAAAGAATATGTAGAAGTGCTCCTCCACCGCGAGGGACCAAAGTGGCCCGAGCTCGGGGATGATCCCGCCGTGAAAGTTATAGTTTTGGTAATAAAACAGCTGCGAATACAAGCCGGCGCGCGTGATGCCGGCCATCTGATGTGAGAACCAGAGCAAAGCTAACGTAGTCCCGAGGATGGCATACATGGGGGGGAAGATGCGGAGTGCCCGGCGCATGTAGAACAGCTTCAGGGAAATCGAGCCGGTCTTTGCCTGTTCACGAAGCAGCAGGAGCGTGATCAGGTAACCGCTCAGCAGGAAAAAGATGTCGACACCAAGACGGCCGGGAACGATGCGGTCGAGGCCTGCATGGGCGAGGAACACAATCAGAAAGGACACAGCCCGAACTCCGTCGAGCGATGGTATCTTTCCCGAATCAGCCGGGGGCTGGTAAACGGCGAGGGTAGTGGAATTCATGGATTTGTCACCGCGGCAACCTGGCTAAGCCCGATGGAGGCGAGCAGGAAGAGGAACCAGGTCATATTGAACAGGCCAATCGTGCTCTCCCCGATGTTGTATAGCAACGTACAGACGATCACGATGATGCACCACCGCACATAGGCTTGGTTGCCGTCCGAAAAAAAGCTGCGAGCCGCGTTTCGAATGGCCTTGCCTGTCATCAATGCGACCAACGCAACCCCCACGGCACCGATTCCCAGCCACACATCCAGGAAGCCATCCTGCGCCTGCTGCAGTCCCCAGCCCGCGATCAAGACGACGCTTTGCGATGGCCCATAGAGCCCCCTCCAGAAGGCAGCAAAGCCGTACCCCAGGATCGGATGCTGCAAAGCCGCCTGCCAGGCCGCGGTCCAAATGATCGTCCTCTGGCTCAAGGTAGAATCCTTACCAACGGCGGCAAGAATATTCGGGGCCGATAGATGGATTCCATACGCTACTCCGGCGGCCCCGGCCAATCCGAGTAAAAACACTGCTAGAGCCTGCGTTGCCGGCATTCTCTGCAGAAGCCAGATCGCGCCCCAGAGGAGAAGAGCGACCAGGGCCAAAGCCCACCCGGTTCGCGATTGCGCCATGACGATTAGCACACCGCACATAGCGATGTACGTCGCGCGAAACAGCTTCTGATAGATCCCCGAGCATCTCCAGTGCAAAGCCGTGATGAGCCACAAGGTGGACACCGCTGCGCAATTCTGCTTGTGACTAAAAATTCCCCTCCAGCCAGCTTCACTGGTTCCGACCGAGGGCACAAGCAAAGCGAGCGCGATGCTTACGGGAAGAGCGATCGCCCCGACCAATATGATGAGTTCAAACTGTCTTTGGAAAGAGAATCGGTCCGCCACGTAGACCACGAACGCGGTGAAAATCAGTAAGGTGCCGCCGCTCACGACGCTTTGCAGCGGTTCTGCGGACCAGACGCAGGACAGAATCGCGAGTGCGGGAAAGGCGATGACCAAGTTCATCCGGCGGCTGAGAGCAAATACGGATGAGAAACGGCGAGCGACCAATACCGTGCAAATCAAGCAGACCAGCGCCACGCTGATCTTATGGAAGGCGTTGCTGCCCGGAGTTTGTCCGGTCGCAGCCGTGTCGATATCTCCAGCTTGGGGAACGAATGTTCCATTGGCCGCGATGTACAACATAGGAACGAGCAGGCCCCAGCCCAGTGCCAGTTGCCAGACCGGAAGAGGCGCGGGCGGACTAAATGCGACGCGAGTGCCGCGCGCTGCCGGGACCTCGACTTCGTGTCTTCCAATCATTGGCACGTTGACCTTCCCTGGTTTGTCGTTAGCAGGAACTACGCTTCTGCAGAGCTTTCAGTGCGGCCGGATAGGTGATTCTGGGTGACATATCCTTCTGCATGAGACCCTGGATGCGCTTTCCATTCCACCATCGGTCCTTAAGGGACCAGAAGATAACGGAACGGGGATTCGCGGAGGAAAGCACTTCGGTCAGGTAATTTCCGTAATATTGCGCGGAGGTCTCATCCCAGGATAACGAATCACCCACCGCGCGGTTCTCCATAACATCCAGTTCCGTGACAAGCACCTGGAGTTTGAGCTCGCGAATGTCGCTCAGAAACTGATGGAATGACGCTCCTCCGAGAGGTTTCGAGGCGTCAAGATGCGATTCGATTCCAACTGCCTGTACCGGTACTCCGCGCTCCAGGAGTTGCTTCAGTAATCCTATCGTTGCCTTTCTCGTCGTCTCGTGATCGGGTGTTCCCTGCTCCACGTTGTAGACATTCAAAACCCGGAGGGCCTTTGGATCTGCCGCTGCCGCCGCATGAAATGCAATGTCGATGTATGCCGGTCCCAAGAGATCGACCCAGATGCCGGGATAGAGCGTATCGTCGCGCTTAGACCAGAACACGGTGGGCTCATTCACGACATCCCACGAGTCGACCCTCCCCTCATACCGCTTCATCACTGTCGTAATGTGCTCGGTAAGAAACTGGCGCGCATTGGATCGACTGAGTACGCTCTTGAACCATGTGGGATACGCCAACGGACTATTCCAGCAGAGATTGTGGCCGTGCACTTTCAATCCGTTCGCCTCGGCAAAGTGCATATTCCAGTCGGCTTCTGCAAAGTCGTAGGTGTCGGGTCCGGGATGGATTCGGTCCCATTTCATGCCACTCGCTGTAATCAGGTTGAAATTCTGGACGACGAGGCGTGCGAAGACGGCGTCTTGCAGAGACGCCCGGTCGGCCTCAATGCCGGTCTGTGCTCCAGTGCAAGCATCGGCCGCCTTCAAAGAAGTTACGGCAGGCAACGTGGTTTCGGACGCGGGCGATGGAGCTGCCTTTGACAGGGCGGCGCAAGCTGCAAGTCGTAGGCTATTCAACAGCGCCTCCCGCCTGGTCATGGAATCCTTTCTTCCCAGAGAATCTTCGAATTCAGAAAATTTAGAAACCGAACGCGGAAGGGGGGGACGATTTCTCGCCGACTATTCTTGGAGTCAGGGATCAAAGTCCGGCCGAACTGCGGAGCACGCGGAAGTGAATGGGCCAGGATCCGGCTTGCTCGACGAAGAGCTTCACGCTGCGGGACTCCGTTTCGGAGCGACTTGGGGAAGCTTCACGCGCCGCAGTAAGAACCGATCGCGCAGCTTCTTCCGCAAAGCGGGACGCAGAACATACGTGCCCAACAACAGCATCAGGAGTTGGGGAGTGGGTGAGCCCACAATTGCACATTCATAGAAGAGCCGACTGAACCCACGCATGCCGGCTTGGTCCTGAACGGCTGGCCCCACGCAGGAGCCGACGATGAAGCGGGAATAACTGCGCTTGCCCATCAGGTGGCGGTTCGCGCGGCCCCAATCGACTTTCGCTTTCCAGTTCACGCTGTTTGTAATGGTTGCGCGCTTTTCCGGAGCATAGTAAATCGAGAGCGGCTGTGCGACGACAACAAGCTGGACATCGGGGCTTCGCAGCGCCCGCAGGAACCAGTCGATATCCTGAAAGAATGGAAGATCCTTCGTGAAGGGAATCTTCAACATCAGTTCTTTCCGACAAACGAACGTGGAAGTCTGGAAGTAGCACAGATAGTCAAACATGAATTCACAGGGCGCTTCACCGGGTCGTGGCAGCCTCCGCGGACGGACGACATCTGCCACACCTTCGGCGCGAAGGATGTGTTGGCACGTAACCACAAACTGTTTGCCTGCTTCATATTGCAGAGTCGCATCCATCTGCATCGCAAGTTTTGCTGGGAGCCATTCATCGTCGTCATCGAGCAGCGCTATCCACGGAGATCGGGCATTGCGAATGCCGATATTGCGGGCCTCAGCCCCTCCCGCCTGCTCACGCAGCGCGATGCAATGGATCCGGCGGTCGTCAAAGTTTGCGACAAGGTCGGCGCTCTCGCACCCCTGTTCGCCATCGATTACCACGATGACCTCGATCTCTCGTAAGGTCTGTTCGAGCGCGCTTCGTAGCGCCCGTAGCAGAAGAGCGGAGCGATTGCGCGTGGGTATCACAACACTTACCAAGGGATTGCGTGAGTTCATTGGGTCATTTCGGCAATGCGGCCGGGTTTCTTACTATGGGCTGCGGCCACCTAGGGAATAGCGTAGACCGCGGCTGATGAAGCAGACGCGACGATGCCTGACGAGGTGCTGGCGATGTTCCTGAGATAACTGAAGGGGATATAAAGCACATCGTCCGGTTGCAAAATCACGTCCGGCGTCTTCCCTTTCTGCATTGCGCTGAAGTTCAGCGCGATCTCCTGGAAGCCGCCTTCCGGCGCGACGCGGATGAGCCTGGCATGTGATGGCACCGCCGATGGTGCTGTCCCGCCTGCGAGAGCAACCGCTTGCAACGCCGTCAGCTGCGAGTGATTATTTTGCATGACGAAACCGCCGGGCCGAAGAACGTCACCCAGCACGTAGGCAATTCCTGCTTTGGGCACGATGACCGTGTCTCCGGGGAAGACTTGCACGTCCTGCGCGATTGCCGCTCGCGCGTCGTTCGAAAGCGTGTAGCGGACCGGGGGCTGAGTGCCGTCCCGGCGCTCGATCGTTAGGTTGAAATCGGCGGAATTTGTAAGACCTCCCGCGAGGGCTACGACGCTTAGGATGGAGCGTGGAGTCGAAATTGGATACGCGCCAGGATTCTTGACCTGGCCCAGCACCGAAACGTTTTGTGTGGCGTACTGCTCGACCGTTACCGAGACATCCGGATGGTTCATGTAACGCATGCTGATGAGGCGTTCCCGGATCTTTGCCGACGCTGCGGCGGGTGTTAACCCGCCTACGCTCACCTCGCCTACGCCGATGAGCGGAATTTCCCCGGCGTCGGTCACTCGCGGGTGTTGCTCAAACTCGGGAGTATCGAGGACTTGCACATGAAGCGTATCCCCCGGTCCGATAAGCAGGGTCTCTGGCGTACCGGCGAAGCAGAAGGTACTCATCAGGGCAACCATCGCCAATGCCAACACGCGAAGATTCTTAAGCATGCAATCGCTCCTTTTTGTGCACGAGGTGAGTGGAACCCGAATAGCCGTAATAGTCGCAGTAACTTGCGGATTTGCGATCGACGGCGTTGAGAACCACGCCGACTTGCGTCTCCTTATTCTGTTCAATCAACTTATAAGCACGCCTCAAGGCCTTGCTCGAAGTGAATCCGGGGCGCGCGATCAGGAGCGTCACATCCGCCATGTGCGAAAGCACGGCGGCGTCGGTTACGGCCAGAAGGGGAGGGCTGTCGAGGACGATGTGATCAAACTGGAGGCTCCAGTTCTCGAGCAGGCTGCGCATGCGTTTGGAGTCAAGAAGTTCGGCTGGAAAGGCAGGGATCGGCCCCGCTCGCAACACCCTCATGCCCGAGACGCCTTCAATCGCGACTTCTTCCAGCGTCCTTTCTCCATCGGTCAACAGAACACCGAGTCCGTTTGGGGATTCTTTAGGGGAATTGAGCCCCAGACTGAGCGACGGATTGCGCATATCGGCTTCCACCAACAGGACCTGCTTGCCGGATCGCGCCAACAAGGCGGCAAGGTTCGCGCTGACAGTGGTCTTGCCCTCTCCGGGAACGGAGCTTGTCACCAGGATAACCTTGGGAGGAGCCGGGCCCCTGGAATGCAGCAGTTCGGTTCGAAGCGCGCGGAGCGCCTCCGCAAACGCCGTCGCCGGCCCGTTCACCCCGTTCAAGGATTGATTAAAGGACGATGTCGCCCCCCCGTTCGGGAATCGCTGGCGAGCAGACTTGCTGAATTTCGGAAGAACGCCCAGTAGCGGAGCGTCGAGCAGCTGCTCAACCTGCTCAAATGACTGTATTTTGCTGTCGACGCTTTCCGTGAACAGAGCTCCGCATACCCCGACAAACAGGCCGCCAACCAGCGATATTCCAAGGTACACGGGCACGTTGGGCTTCGACGGCTTCGCGGCCACTCTTCCGGGCTCGACGACCGCAATGTTCGAAGAGCGAAGCCCTTCTATGACGCCTGCCTCCTTGAGACGCTTGAACAGGTCTTCGTAGAGGTTACGGCTGCTATCCGCTTCCTGTTTGGCGATACCATACTCGATCGTCTTGTCGTTCAGAACCCCGGCTTCCGCCTTGCGCTCAACATACAACGAGTTCAGGCTTCGTTCCGCATCCTGGGAGGCGCGGAAATCGTTCGCTGCTCTCTTTCCAATGCGGGCCACTTCGTCCGAAATGGCCTTTGTGACGCTCTGCATGCTGGAGCGTTCATCAGCCAATTTCGGATAGTCGCTTCCGAACTTTGAACTATCTTGCGCAAGTTGCGCTTGTAATGCAGCTTGCTGAGAACGCAGCGTTTGCAACAGGGTGAATGAGCTTTGGACGGAGGGAGAAGCGCCCATCAGGCTTGCTCCAGCCAGCCCGGAGATCAGCTCGGGGTCGCCATTTTTAACCGTCTGATATACCGCTCCCTTCATGATGCGATTGGAAGTCGCCGCCATGAGAGCGGTCGTAGCCTGTTGCAGACGATCGACTGTCGCGCTGTAGACCTGATCGCGACCTTGGGAATCCGTACCCAGGCTGTATACCCCCGAAAACCTCTGCAAGCTGACAACCTTCGCCTGAAGGTCCTGAGCTTGCTTTTTTAGGTCAGCCAATTGTCCGTTCAGCCAGGCGGAAGATTCATTCGTCGCGGTATAGCGCGTCTGAAAACCATAATCCTTGAGTGCCCGGATGAGCTCATTGACGACCGCCGGGGCGACCTTGCGGTCGGGGTGAAAATACCGGACCGTGATGAGACGGGTGCCCGCAACGGGCTCTACTTTGAGATGCGCGGCAAAGACTTTCAACGCGTAGATTCGCCGCTGGGGAGAATCTTCAAGATTGCCTCCGGGTTCGTCCGGCGGGCCAGAATAGGTCAGCAGACCGAGGGTCCGTGCAAGAAGATTCGAACTCGGTTGAAAATCCCGTGTCTTATCGAGATCAAGCTCCTGGATGACCTTCAGTGCGAGAGCGTCGGACTGCAGGATTTCGGATTCTGTCTGAAGATCAAGGTTTGCGTTCAGAGCATCGCCCGGCCCATCCGAAGCCCCCACCATCATGCTTTGAAGGCCCAGCATGTCTGCGCTGGTTTTCTGGATCTCCAAGACGCCTTTGCCTTCAAATTTGGGGGTGCTGAGCAGGCACGCCATGATCCCCAGGGAGAAACAAATCGCAGTTGCGATGGCGACCAGCTTCCTGCGCCTTCTTAAGATCAGAAGCAGGTCCCTAATCGTGAGCTCGCTGTGAGGTGCTGAATCTATGGGGAGGTGGCGCAAGGTTATGGTTCGTTTAGCCAGGTGATCCATAGCTGTGATTCCTTTCACACTTCGTCGCACCAGGGGATGCCGGTCGGAATAGCCTCGGGCATCGGCAAATCGAGGATGGTTCGTTCACTCGAGGTGTAAGGGTGGAATGGGATGAGATTGGCCGACGGCGTCCTCGCGCGGACCAGGATTCGTCGCTCTTTGCTAGCCAGCCAAGGCATCGGAATGATGAGTCTCGGTCATCTCCCTAGGGGCAAAACTCATAACACTCAGAACAAGCTCGCATTTATGTTGCAAGCTGGGCTCACGAAGCTCGGCAGCAAAGTTGCGGTTGCCGATGAGGGCCAAGAAGGCGTCGAGGAATGCCCTGCGCATGCGTTGGCGAGCGACGATCGCGGCAAACTCCAGGTTCCCGATCAGATACCGCCGCCACAATCGACGGGGTTCCAGGCAAAGCCGGTAGAGCCACTCGCAATTGAGCTTCTGAATCCACAATGGAGCCCGGCGAACGACGCCGGCGACCATTTCAAATGAGCCGCCCACTCCGACACACACCGGCACCGAAAGCCGCAAGCCATGTTCGTCGATCCAGTATTCCTGTTTCGGCGCGCCGAGGGCGACGAACAGGAGGTCGGGGCTTGCCGCACGAACCGCTTGCGCTGTTTCCTCGAGACCGGACTTGCTCTTATCGAAACCGACCGGGGGGCAGTAGGTGCTGGTTTGCAGACCCGGAAACCGCTGCTGAAGTACAACTGAAGCGCGATCGGCGGATCCGGGCCGGCCTCCCAGCAAAAAAACATGGAGGCGGTTTTCAGCCGCTAGACCGCACAGTGTTTGAAACATGTCGACGCCCGTGACGCGCTCCTGAAGAGACCGCCCGTATAGGCGCGCCGCAAGGAGAAGGGAAATACCGTCGGGAACGACAAGGTCGGCCCGATCGTAGATCTCGCGTAAGCGACGGTCCCGGTTTAACAGGACGATATGTTGCGCATTGGCGGTCGTGGCATAGGCGGGTTCTCCGCCATGCTTCGCGTGTTCGATGATGGCGTTGCATGCTTCCTGCGAGGAGCAGTTATCAACCAGGGCGTAGCCGACGGCGACACGATCCATATCGGCCCGGCGAAGGTTTGACCGTCCTATCGCTGAGGCAGAGTGCTGCTGCCCTGCGGAGTTCATCGCCATGTCCTTTGCCAGAAGTGGAGTCGGTTGGAGTTGCGGGAAAAGTTCGCGGGCCTAGGCCGCACCGGTTCCCCGAAGAACTGCAGGTACAGTTCGCGCCAGAATCTTGAGATCAAGCCACAAGGACCAGGTGTCAATGTACTGCATATCGAGCTCCATCCATCGCTCAAAGGGGATGGAGTTGCGCCCATGAATCTGCCAGAGACAGGTGATGCCGGGCTTGACGCTGAAACGGCGCCGTTGCCAGTCTTTGTCAAAGAGCTGGTAGTCGCGAAGTGACATCGCCCGCGGCCCTACCAGGCTCATGTCCCCCTTTAACACGTTGAAAAGCTGCGGCAGTTCGTCGATGCTGCTGTTGCGCAGAATTCTCCCCAGCGGAGTGACCCGCGGATCTTTCTTGATCTTGAACACCGGGCCGGTCATTTCGTTCATCGTGAGAAGCTGATGCTGCAGTTGTTCCGCATCTGCGACCATAGTCCGGAACTTGTAGATGCTAAATTTTCGTTTATTTAAACCTACCCGGACCTGGCGGAAGAAGATCGGTCCCGGCGACGTGAGTTTGACCATAATGGCAACCACGAGAAATAGAGGAGAGAGGATAATGAGCAACGCGCCAGAGAACAGACGGTCCAACATAGGTTTGATCAGGGCGGGAATTACGTCATCCGAACCTGTTGCGGCAAGGATCCGGGAGCTCTCCTCCAGGTCTTGAACGCGATCATTGAGTCTGCGCAATTTGAAAACCTGGGAGTCAAATCTTATGACAATTCCATGCTGCTCGCACAGCGCCACCAATTCAGCCGCATGCTCATAGTACGAGCGGACGGGCAAGTAAATCGCTGCTTCGTCGACGGGGTTAAGGCGAAGGAAGTCAGCCAGCCCGGCAAAAGTGCAGCAACGAGTTTGGCCGGTCGACTCAAACGCCTGGGTGCCGGCCCAATCGTCATCCACAAAACCGACCACATGATAGCCCAGCTCTGGGTGCGCGGAGATTTGGTGGACAAACTCGATCGCCCGTTCGTTTGTGCCTATGATGAGAATAAACCTTGCATTCTTACCGCGACTGCGTAAGGTGAGAAGCAGCCAGCGGGCTGCGACGCGGCCTGCAACCATCATGAATGTGGTCGAAAGCCAGAACATGAAAACGAATCTCGGGCTCACAATTCGCAAATGAAAAAGTGTTCCTAAGACAAGAAGGAAAAGCGCTGCGAGCGTTGTCGCTTGGCAGACCTCCACAACCTGTGTGAACGGCTTCGTCAACCTCTTCGAAACATACAATCCGCAGAAAATGAAAACGTTATGCCACACCAGCAGCAGAAGCGCGAAGGCCAAGCAGTTTCCCAGTTTGATCCGCATCTCCATGAAATCAGCGACCGTAAGGCCCTGGTGGGAAGAGAACAGAACCAGTGCAACGACGATCGAGAAGGTTAGGACACAAAGATCAAATATCTTGGCCAGATATTTCACGAATCGTCGTCGATCGGGGGGCATAGTACCTTCCTCGTAGCTTGTGGGTCGCTCTTGTCTCGACCTTATCGCCACCCTGTGTCCTTGGCGCCATCGGTCGAGCTCAGACTCTGTTGCGGTCAGGCTCACTTACAGTTCGTCAAAACTGGAAGTCATCCTGTAACAGCGGGGCGGACAACAGTCTGCTCGCGGGGCTGTAATCCCACGCTACCGTGCCGCGCGATAGGAGTTACGGGTTCCGGAACGCCGGCAGCCCGTCCAATGCTGTAATAAATCAAACCAGCACCCGTCATCTGTTCGGTCGGATAGAGATTACGTCCGTCAATGACAATTGGGTGCTTCAGAAGTAACCGGATCCGGCGAAGGTCAAGAGCCGAGAATTCCTTCCATTCCGTCAGTATCAGCAGGGCGTCACAGTTAGCGGCTGCCTCGTACGGGTCATCCACATACACCACATCCTTGCTCCCTAACACATCTTTCGCCTTGGGCATTGCGGCCGGATCGTATGCCCGGACCTGTGCGCCTTCCCGGAGCAAGGCCTGTATTATCGCGATCGCAGGCGACTCTCGGACATCGTCAGTATCCCCTTTGAAAGCGAGCCCTAAGACAGCCAGTCGCTTGCCTCGAAGCGTCCAAAGTGCGCGCTTGACTTTCTTCACAAACCGCTGGCGCTGCTCGCTATTAATTCGCATGACTTCGGTGAGCAATCCGAAGTCATAGTTACACTGAGTAGCCACCACCTGAAAGGCTTGCACGTCTTTCGGGAAACACGAGCCGCCGTAGCCGATACCAGCGTTTAGGAATTTTGCACCGATGCGAGAATCAGAGCCGATGCCGGCGCAGACCTGCCCGATGTCAGCACCCACACTCTCCGCAATATTTGCGACCGCATTGATGAACGATATCTTCGTGGCCAGAAACGCATTCGAGGCATGCTTGATAAGTTCCGCGCTCTTCGCATTGGTGACGATCAGCGGAGCTTGTTTGTGTGCATATCCGCTAAATGGAATCAACGCATGCCGTCCGTAGTAGATGCCGCTCGTCAAAGGCTGATAAATTGCTCTCAACACTGAGCTACTGAACTCGTCGTCGACTCCGATCACGATGCGATCCGGATAAAGAAAATCCGTTACCGCGGTACCCTCACGCAAGAATTCCGGATTAGAAGCGACCGAAAATGAACCGGAATGAGCTCCGCTCAGCGACAACGTCTGGCGCAGTGAATCGCAGGTGCTGACCGGAACCGTACTTTTTTCGATGATCACTTTAGAACCGTGCGAACCGTCAACTACGGACGCAATCTCGCGGGCAACTGCGTCCACGAAGGATAGGTCGGCCTCTCCGGTTTCTGATTGGGGCGTTCCTACGGTGATAAACACAGCCTCGGCCTCACTGACTGCGTCTTTCACCGATGTTGAGAATCGCAACCGTCCCCCACGATGGCGGGAAAGCAATTCTGGAAGAAGGTGTTCGTGAATTGGCACTTCTCCTCGCTCCAGAGCAGCAATCTTTGTGCTGTCGTTGTCTACGGAAATCACATCGTGCCCAATTTCGGCGAAGCAAGCCGCCGAAACGAGACCTACGTAGCCTGATCCGATTACCGCGATGCGCATTCTTCGCTCCTTAACATCCGTCATTGGCAGTGCTCGGCAGGGCTGGCAGGACTTTCTCCGCTCCCTTATTACCCTTTGTCCTTTTTCGAGACTTGCTCGCAAAGGCACCCGATCTGATGGGGCAGTTCTGCGGGACTGCAGTCCCTTCAAAATACTGATGCTCACGGCTTGGAGATGAAGATAGTGGTATCCACTTGGAGAGAGGATGGACACATACACTCAGCCGGGCCGACCGAAGCGTCGCTACTTGGAGCTGAAACAGAAACGACAGATTGTAAAAAGACCTTAGCCGAGGGAGTGTCGGAGTTAGGCGCAACAATAAGGACGCCTAAAAGACAATGGTCTCTAAATCGCTTCTACCCGGTACTGATCAATCCGGACCGCAATCGAGCGCTGAATGGGTTCGACAGAAATCACCAGTGTACGACCCCCACTTCGCGCAGTCAGGAGCCCTTCGATGCCGTCCAGCGCACCACCACGGACTCGTACTCGCTGACCGATTTGCAGGAAAGGACATAATTCGTAGGGAACAACGCCCGCCAGAACTGCCCGGAGGCTCTCGATTTGACTCCCGGGTATGGGGGTGCCCATTCCGCCGACGCCCACGATTTTCAGCACGCCGTTGGCCTGCATCACTTTGTACCAGAGCTCAGGTAATGGTCGAATGTGCACGAATGTGTAGCAGGAAAACAGAGGCAGGTGAACAGTTTTTCGGCGATCGCTCCAGCGATGGGTTTCGCTGATCAACGGCAGAAAGGCTTCAATTCCGCGCCGCTCCAGCTGATTGACGACGGCCTTTTCGTGTTGCGAGCGGGTGTGAACGGCATACCACTGCGGTTCGTCGACTTGAACAGATGACCACTGCGGCCCGAGCGATGGCGCACAAAATGGATAAGCGACGCTCACACTTCGTCCCTCCGAGTCACATTCCTTATGCGCCAGGTCAATACCTAAGTGGCGACATTAACCGGCGCAAGTTCGTAGTGGTGTAGGTGCTGCAGTGTTCCCAGCACCATCACTGCAAGGTGAAATCCCTTGGCAACATGGAAGGGCTAGTCAACCGACGCTCTCGAACGACTTCTACATCGCTCGGTCGACTATGTGACGCAATAGTAACCGTGTTCGCCGCGCAAGAGCCAATCAATAATTTCTATCCTTGTCATTCTTGGATCTATGCATATCGGCCTGACTCTACAGGCAACTTTCAAGTTCATCACAGAACTTCTGCTCAGGCTTCTTTCACCCACTCAGAGGCGGGGAGGCAAGGTCTTCCCAATCGGATTTCCTATGTCTCGGAACAGACACACAAGTGAGAGGTTACTAACGTTGCGGGCAGGACTGCTGGTCGCCGAATCTTCGACTTCGCTCGGTTAGAGCGGCGATGGTTCGTCTTCGTTCTCCTGCCGCTTGCCGCGAACGACCCTTTTTTCCAGAAAACGCTGGGCCAAATCTCTGCCCCCCAGGCCGAATGCGATTGCCAAGCCCAGCATCAGAGCCCCGAAGGCAATTCCGAAGGCAACCAGCATGGTCTGTTCTGCGATACCCAGTTCTTCAAAGACGATAGAGAATACGAAGACAACGATGATGCTGCGAACGGCCAGGCTCAAGACCCGAGGCGAAGGCATATTCGCGTTCACTGCGGCCAACAGGGTAGCCCGGGAAAAGAAGCTGGCTGCCAGCAGACCCAAGAACATGATGAACATCGCCACAAATAGACGCGGCAAGAAGAGGAAAAATCCCGCGATTTGCTCCTGCAGCCCCATGATCCCAAGCACGCTCACACCTAGCAGAATGAAGCCTAACCAGGCCACCCAGAAGACGAAGCGGCTCAGCATTTCTGTCGCTGAAGGCAGCGCGGCTTTGCTGAGTAATTGAGAAGCGCCAGCGTTTTCTGAAAGTTTGTCAAAGTTCAGAAGTCTCAGAGTGCTGCGCAGCACCGCTTTTATCACGTACGCGATTACCCAGCCTAAAACCGCAAGGATCAGCATTACGATGAGACGAGGAAGGAAGTGTGCGAAACTTCTGGCAATGTCGTGCAGCGCCTGGCTTAGTTCGCTGATAATCATTTCCCGCATATTTACCTCACTCTCCAGATTTCCAAAGCTGTAGCAGATAGGGTTTCAATCGCTCGAACTCAAGGCATAGACTTTCGATGTTGTTCTCGACTTCGTCCGCGGACGCGTTACGGTTCTCGGTTACGAATGTGAACGTTCGCCCGCGGAAAAGCGGCGCAAGAGCTTGGATGATGTGATCCCGGCTGATCACAGACTTCTGATAGGAAGCAGCAAACTCGTAAACCGTCCGAACCCACAATTCCGCGGGATAGTAAAATTCGTCTTCTCCCATGCCTGCGATGCGCTTGAGCTCCGCCAAAGTGTCCGGCGAAAGAATGGACTGAAAGATGGATTCCAATTCGGAAACTCCAGTCGAGAACATTTCTCGCAGTCGTTTGCGGTTTACTCGCAGTGGTTCCAAATGCGATGGCTGCCCCCCTCCGGTAGTGGGGGCCGGCTGGGAAGCGGTCACGACGCTCCAGACGGGGAAATCTGGCTCCAGGGTGGAGAACAGGGCGCCGACCGTTTGTCGCAGCGCCAATACCAGATCAGCGGCACGACGCTCGACATGTTTCTTTTCTCCCAGAAAGGACTGGCAGATGCGGTATTTCCCCGTGATCGCGGACAAAGTGAAACGGAGTTCGACACCGTCTCCCTCGGTTCCATCATTCCAGACATTGCGTCCAAGAAATTGCGTGCCGAGAGGGCCGGAGAACCCGAACTCCGGCGAATAAGCCTCCCGGATCCTTAACCCGTAAAGTGCGCGGCTCATGGGGTAGAGCAAATTTGTGATGAGCAATCCTTCAAACTTATGTCTGCTATAGGTAGGAGTCACGAGATCGAAACCTTCGCGATAAATCGGACTCAGAAGTTTGGAAATCCATCCAGGTTCAATGTTCGAAGACTCGGGTGACATGACTACGCAGGCTTTGGCGTGGAGCAGTTCAGCGGCAGCGAGAATGGTTCGCAATGCAAGAACGCTTGACGGGCTGTTTGCGTACTTCGTGCTTATTGCGTGCAAGGTGCGTAGCGCCTCCACTTTGGAGGCGGGCCTCAGGTCATCGATCGAGACGCCCGTGACCAGGTCGGGAGTGCCATCGCGAGACCCACCATCGGCGTTAATAATCACAGCCCGGTCGCGAGGAAATCCGCTCAGAATACCGCTCTGGATTGTCTGCACGATCGAGCCGATCGTCTTGGCATTATTGTGGGTGGGCAAGCCGACGAGGATGTCCACTTCGCCGACGTTGATCAGTTGGCGAAGAAAATCATCGGTAAGAAAGCTCTCCTCTGCCAATTCCATCTCCGTTCGAAGTATTGCCGCGTGCCTTTATGCCGACGCGCTCAGATTCGCCGCAGCCGAAACCAGTAAAACTGAAAGGGTCCCAGCGTTAATAGATAGGGGAGGTCGCCCACGCGCGGAAACATATTTCTGCCAAACATCTCGATTGGGATACTTCCCTTGTAGCGCCGCAGATCTAATTCGACGGCTTGCGCAGTGCTCGAAAGATTGTTGACCACCAGGACAGCCTCGTTGCTCAGGCGGCGCACATAGGCCAGAATTCTGTGATTCGCGGGGTGGAGAAACTCGATCGATCCCCGCCCAAATACGGCAGTCGAACTGCGCACTGTTATGATGCGCTCCATCCAATTCAGGAACGAATGTTCACTCGATCTTTGCCGCAAAACGTTCACCGCTGGATAACCATATACAGGATCCTGAATCAGGGGGGCATAAAGCCGCTCTGGAGGCGCCGCAGAAAAGCCGCCATTCGTCTCCCCGTTCCACTGCATCGGTGTCCTCACTCCGTTACGATCGCCTAGGTTAATGTTGTCGCCCATGCCAATTTCATCGCCGTAATAGACGATGGGAGTGCCGGGCAAGGACATCAGCATTCCATTCATCAACTCCATCCGCCTCCGATCATTGGCCAGCAAAGGAGCGAGGCGTCTGCGGATTCCCAGATTCAGGCGCATCGTTTTACTTTCGGCGTACGAGTCGTACATGTAGTCGCGTTCCATGTCGGTCACCATTTCGAGGGTCAGTTCGTCATGGTTGCGCAGGAACAGAGACCACTGGCAGGAAGGTGGGATTTCAGGGGTTTGCTGCAGGATTTCAGTAATGGGTTTGCGGTCTTCCAACTTCAGGCCCATGAACATCCTGGGCATCAGCGGAAAATGAAATGCCATATGGAATTCATCTCCGTCACCGAAATAGGGGCGAAGATCCGCAGGCCACTGGTTGGCCTCCGCGAGCAGCATCCTGCCCGGGAATTTTTCGTCCAGTCGCCGCCGTAGCTCTTTCAGGACTTCATGCGTTTCGGGCAAGTTCTCACAATTTGTGCCCTCGCGTTCCACCAGGTACGGCACGGCGTCGAGCCGGAAGCCGTCCACACCCATCGCCAGCCAGAACGTCATCACGTTCCACATCTGTTCTCGAACAGCGGGATTGTCATAATTGAGATCGGGCTGGTGACTGAAAAAACGATGCCAATAAAAGGCTTTTGAAACCGGATCCCAAGCCCAGTTGGATTTTTCCGTATCTAGGAAAATGATGCGCGCGCCTTTGTACCGCGTGTCGGTATCGCTCCAGACATACCAATCGCGCCTGGGATTGTCCTGCGAACTTCGCGATTCTTGAAACCACGGGTGCTGATCAGAGGTGTGGTTCAGCACCATTTCGATGATGACCCGGATTCCTCGCTCGTGGGCCGATTCCAGAAACTTTCGGAAATCCTCTAAGGTGCCGTAGCTGGAATGGACTGCGTTGTAATCCGAGATGTCGTAGCCATCATCGCGCAGAGGTGAGGGGAAGAATGGCATGAGCCATATTGCGTTGGTCCCTAGTTCCTGGAGGTAGTCGAGTTTCTCTTCGAGTCCCTGGAAATCCCCGATGCCATCTCCGTTGCTATCGCGGAAAGTGCGGACGTGGACTTGATAAATGATGGCGTCCTTGTACCAAAGCACATCCCGGCTTAATGGCAACTCTTCCTCCCTGCATCGACTTCAGTGCATGCATACAAAGCAGGACACAAGGCAAGTTTATATGAAATGACAATCGCGAGAATCACTTCCACTTGGAGTCGGGTCCATGGCTCGATTGATGGCAGCGGCCGAGAGCCGGATCTAAAGTTAGCAAAAGCAATATTCGCAAACGGAACTTTGCGTTATGCCCCAGGGAAATGATAGAGCGATCCCAAGATCGCCCCGAAAACTGCGTGCGCGAGAAAGACTGAAATCGGGGTTCGAATACCATAATTCAGCGCCATAAATCCTGGAGGCTCCAATTGCCGGTTGGCGTTCGGACCATGTTCCTCACTTGCCATTCGCGGGTGTATTCCCGGCATCAACGACATCCCGAGAGTCAAGACCATCAACGCGTGCGCTAATCCCAAGAGTGATCCAAACCACCAATTTGCCATGTGCCTGGCTTCGAATATCCATACATACAAGATGGAAAACACCCAGCCGATCAGTAAATTAAGAACAAAACCGTAGAACTTTGCCTTCTCTCGTTGCGGAGTGATGAACGTTCCGATGAGATAAGGCAAATTCATCCGCGTGAGGCCGAACCCCTGGCTCGTTGCCAATAGAGTGGACAAGGCTAAGGTCGCCACAAATCCTGACAACAGACAGCTTGCCCAGTTCACGAACCGGCCTCCGAGAACCCTTGCTCGGCAGTGGTTGGCGGACGATGTTGCAGTTGTCTTTCTCCGTTTTCTCGCTGGCTGATCGACAGCGCAGCGCCAATGAGTCCGACATGGGTGTACGCCTGAGGAAAATTTCCCAATGCCGCTCCGGTCCTGGCATCTATTTCTTCGCCGTACAGGCCGAGGTCACTTCTATATTTGATCAATTGCCGAAACAACTGGTGAGCCTCATCGAGCGACCCGCCGCCCATTGCCAGATATTCGGCCTCCCAAAAACTGCAAATGGCAAACGTGCCTTCTTTCTCTTTCTCGTATCGGTAAAGCAGCCCATCCGGCGTGCCTAAGCGCTCGCGGATGGCGGTATAGGTGCTCCGCATCCTCGGGGATCCAGCCTCCTCGAAGCCGTACCAGGACAGCAATAACAGACTGGAATCGAGTTCATTGCCGTCAAGAACACTGACGTAGCTTTGCAATTCCTCATTCCAGGCGCGTTTCTCGATTTGGTCTCGAATCGCATCGCGGTGCTGTTTGTAGAGCTCGATCGGCGTTCCCGACAACATGCCCCGCTCACTGAGAGTCGCTAGCCGATCCAATGAGGTCCAACACAAGAGTCGCGAGTGCGTGTGGTTCTCCGGTTCGGACCTTGGTTCCCAGATCCCTTGGTCCGGCTGGTTCCAATTCTTTACTACGTAGTTGCCAAAGCCGATCAGTGCTTCCTGCATCTCCCGATCAAGATGCCCGCCATGGAACGCAAATTGTGCGGCGGCATCGACGACCTCGCCGTAAACGTCGAGTTGTAGTTGCTTTCGTGCTGCGTTTCCAATACGTACTGGCCGCGATCCGCGATATCCGCTCAAGTATTCGAGTTCACGTTCCCGCGGAGCTTCGTCGCCATAGACAGAGTACAGTATCCTCAACTCCGGCTGCGTCAATCGAGTCGCTTGCAGCATCCAGTCGAGAAAGTCGCCGGCTTCACTCCAGTAACCCAGTTCGAGCAATGCGCGGATTGTCAGTGCGGCATCTCGCAACCAACAGTAACGGTAATCCCAGTTCAAGTTACCACCCAGGCGCTCCGGCAGGGATGTTGTCGGCGCGGCAATCATCGCTCCCGAGGGCGCGTAACTGAGCAACTTAAGAACAAGTGCACTGCGTACTACTTCATTTCGATAGATACCATCGTATGTGGCGCGGCGCCCCCATTGTTGCCAATGGCTCACCGAGAGATCGATCCGGTCATTGAGCGATTGGTCGAGCGGACGCAGGACCGAGGGAGCTTCTTCCGAATAGGTGAATGAGAAACGAAGAGTCTCACCAGCCCGCACAGTAACGCGAGCGCGCGCCGATCCTTTATCAATCAATAGGGGTACGCTGCTGCGCAGCCAATAGGCGCCGCGGCCGATGACCATGCGCAGTCCCAGTTTCCCATGCTCGCGAATCTCCAACGGTCGCTTGCCATAGTCAGCCCGAGGGGAAAACTCGATCTCAAGTTCTAACGCACCCGCAACGCACTCTACTTTTCGGATGATCTCGTGGTCCGGCACGAAGCGATTCGGAGAAGGGGTGGGCGCACCCGGCATCAAGTCTGTCAGGGTGGCGCTGCCATGCCGATTGGTAAATCGAGTTTCGAGAACGTTCGCATCTGACACGTATTGCCGTTCGATCGTGACAGGTTCAGCGGGGGAGATGCGCCAGTACCCGCCACGGTCCCGATCTAGAAGCGCAGCGAAGATGGCGGGCTTGTCGAACCGCGGCCAACAGAGCCAGTCGATCGATCCATTTCGTGACACCAAAGCGGCTGAGCGGCAGTCTCCGATGATCCCGTAATCCTTGATGTCCGGCCAGCTAAGATCACTGCTTGGCTGCATCTTGAGTGGATCTCCGTCGCACATGCGTTCTGACATCATACGTTCTGACATCATATATGTTGATGCGGTTTGTGACGGCCAGTTTGCCGTGCAGTATTGCAGACATCGTGACAGAAATGTCGGCGCAAAAAAGGAAACAAAACTTCCCAGGTACAGGGTTCACCGGATTGGCCAGAAATCTAGCAATACTTACGATCGTATTGAACTTACGATCGTGCTAACGGTCTAAGAGACACATCCTCATGAAACGAAATAATGAGGAATGAAAGGAGGCGCGCACAAAGAGCCGCGTGGACTCATGACGCGAAGAATACTCTTATCCCTGCTGATCGCGCTTTCCCCTTGTCTGGCAGAGCGGTCCGCGGACGACCCCTATGCACAAAACGTAGCCGAGTTCCTGAACCAGACGGTTACCTGGTACCACCGCATCAATGCGGAGCGTGAAATTGCGTCCACTCCGAGCGACGCGGTATTTGTGAACGACAATGCACAGGTCGGAGAGCAGGTTGTGCGCCTGGCTTTCGATTTTGCGCGCAGTGAAGTACAGGTCGTGGAAACTCAATCGAGTAGTGACCAGCAACAATCATCAACACCATCGCGCTATCAGACTCTTACTGAAATGTCCCGCAAATTGGACGCGCAGATCCGGCAGTCGCAGCAGGAGCTTGCGTCTCTGCAGCAACAACTGGATAGTGCCAAGGGTCGCAAGCGTGAGGATCTGCAATCGGCTGTCGCGGAAGCGCAGAGTGAACTCCAACTCTTTGAAACCCGGCGCGACGTCCTGCATAACATGGTCCAGTTCGTCGGTTCGACGACCGAAGGCATGCAGACAACTGCACTCTCGGCTCAGATCGAAGCTCTTAGCCATTCTGTTCCCGCGGCCCTGACGAGCCCTTCCGATGCCAGCAGCGGCACAGGGGGTGGTAATTCCACAGCTGCGGTTTCCTCCAGCAAGTCAGAGGCGACGGGGCTTTGGGGATCGATTGCCGGCATCGTGTCCGCCTCGCGAAAAATTAAGAACCTGGATCAGGATATTCAGGCGACCAACTCTCTCGCTCAGGACTGCAAGCAGCTTCAGGCTCCCCTGGTCGATCAACTTCGGCAAATGGCGAAACAGGGCGACGCAATTGCAACCCAACCCGATGCCGATAACCGCGTGATTCTCGCCCAAAACAAAGGCGAGCTGGACCATCTCACCAGCCAATTTAAACTGGTTTCCGCGTCGTTCGTTCCGCTTAGTAAACAGGCCATTCTGCTTGACCTCTACTCTCGTAATTTGGTTAGTTGGCGAAATGCGGTCAAGAATCAGTATGTCGCTGATTTGAAAGATCTCCTAATCCGTTTATTCAGCCTGGGCCTGGTTCTAGCGGCGGTTTGGGGAGTGGCGGAAGTTTGGCGACGGACGATCTACCGTTATGTTCACGAGACCCGCCGCCGTTATCAGATGTTGCTATTGCGGCGGATCGCTTTGTGGCTTGCCATCGCGCTGGTCATTACCTTGTCATTCGCCAGCGAATTGGGATCGCTCGCCACTTTCGCCGGTTTATTGACGGCGGGTGTTGCGGTTGCTCTGCAAAATGTCATTCTTTCGATTGCCGCTTACTTTTTTCTTATTGGCAAATTTGGCGTGCGTGTCGGCGATCGCGTACAGATCGCGGGCGTGTCGGGCGAGGTGGTTGAGATCGGACTCGTCCGGATGCATATCATGGAGCTTGGCGGCAACGGTCGGGACGTTCAGCCCACCGGACGTGTGGTAGCTTTCTCGAATTCTTTTGTATTTCAGCCGATGGCGGGCATGTTTAAGCAGATTCCAGGCACCAATTTCGTCTGGCACGAGATTACGCTCACCCTGGCTCCGGAGAGCGATTACCGTTCGGTCGAAGAGCGAATGATCGAGGCGCTCGATACTGCATTTGCCCCTTACCACGAAACTCTCGAGCAGCAGAGATCCCTGATGGAAAGGAATCTCGGTTCCGTGAGCGTCGGACCATTGCAACCGCGAACCGGCTTAAAGCTCACGCCATCCGGGCTCGAAGTTAGAGTCACTTTCCCGGTGCAGTTCCATAAAGCGACGGAGATAGATGACCGCGTGACTGGAGAGATCTTGAAGGAACTCGACCGCGAGCCGAAGCTTAAAATGGTGGGATCGGATATACCTACTATTCGACAAATCGCCGTTGTGCCTCAGGCGAAGGCCAGTTAATTAAGGCCGAACGTTAAATCGGCGGAAACCACCACATCTCACTTCTGCGCCGTTGCCCGAAAACTGAAGTGCGCAGCTGGAACGTAGTGGCCCGCGGAGGTCAGGCCCTCTAGCGTCAGAGAATAATCCCCTTTACTCAACCAGCTGGAAGCCAAGCTGATGGCAATCGCATCGGAAGGCGGCGGCAAGATCTTTTCGGCAGACCAAACAATCTGGCCTTGGGCGTTGCTCAGACGGGCGCGATAACTGTGGAAATCAGGATCTCTTTCGAACTCCAGAGAAAGAACGATCCAGGGCGAGGTTGTGGGAACGGTGATGCGGTTCTCAGGCGCTGAATTCCCCTGGTCCGCACCGCGAGCGACGGATAAGAAGAACAGGGGAGCTGGTTCGAGACTCGCCGTGAATTGCTGCTGGCCGCCTGGCTTCTCACCTGCTTCATGGGCCGACGTTTGCAGCCGTTTCTCCAAGTTTTCGCTGGTCTGTCGCTCTGCGGCATAGCGGCGTTGCGAATCGTCCAGGAGCCTCTTGGTCTGAGCGAGTTCCGCGCCATGGTATTTGACACCGGCGAAGAAGACGACAGTCAAACTGACCGCGAAGAGCAGGCTCGCATAGGCCAGAAGTCTCGGTTGTTGCCCCAGAGCGGAGGTTTTCAGCCAAGCCGCCCGCCCGCGTTGAGCTGCCCAGCGGTTATCTTTCGACAGACCGTCTTCCTTTGCGACCTGTCGTAGCTTGCGGCGAAAATCGTTGGTAAGCTCCATTTCATCGAGACATTGCTGACAATCGACAAAGTGCTCTTCAAATCGATCGCGTTCTTCCTGGGGCAGTTTTCCCACCAAATAAAGCGAGACGACGTTATTCTCGCGAATATACTGGTGGTCCATGTCAGCTGCCATATTGGATGCCTATGCTTAAAAGTGCCTGTTCTCGCCGAATTATCCCACCCACAGGGTCACAAGTTCAGGCTCTTATACAAGTCTCTATATCGTTCGCGTGCCCGATGAAGAACACGATTAAAATGCAGGCTGCTTAGTTGTAAATCGGCACAAATCCGGTCTTTATCCTCTTCCGCGATGTAAAAACGATAGAGAATCTGGCGATCTCGCTCCGACATTTCCTGGAGAAGCTTCCGGACCATCTTGGTCTTCTCTTTGAGCAGCAGGCGATCCAATTGGCTGGGAGCGGATTCGGGAATCAGTTCCGCCTCGTCTGGATCCGCGAGCTGCTCCACCCGACGAGATCTTCGAAAATGGTCGCTGGCCAGGTTTCTCGCCACACTGCAGATGAATCCCGAGAGCCTGTCCGGCTCGCGGATTTCCCTCCGCCTTATTTTTTCCAGAGCAACTTGGAACGTTTCCTGGGAAAGGTCTTCAGCCACGGAATGATCACCGGTGGCTCGATTCAAGATGATGGACACACCGCGGCTGTACTGCTGGACCAACTCGTCTTCCGCGGATTTTTCTCCGGCTTGTATTCTTGCCACTAATTGGCCGGCTTGCGTCGCTTCCACCTTGCCTCCGTTGCATCCCTTACTGCCATTCTCCTTGGAGTGTGAATCCGGCCCAGTAATAAGGCGAGCTCCGGCGCAATTGCTTCCACATAGAATATTGGGCGGCCCGCAACGCGGCCGCAGGTTGCAGACCCTGTTTTAGAATCCCACGATACAAACTCTCCATCAGCTCCGTCGTCGCCTGGTCCGGTACCTTCCACAGGCTTGCAATCACGCGAGGCGCGCCGGCATACATGAAACCGCGACTCAGGCTCACTAGTCCTTCTCCCCGAATCTCCTTTCCCAGCGCGGTTTGACAAGCACTTAACACGACAAGATCAGCTCCAAGTTTTAGATTGTAGATCTCCTGTGCTTCCAGAAAGCCGTTCTGGGACGCTCCGCTGCGATCGACTAGAGAGAACACAAGTCCGGAAAGTTCCGGACTACGGCTGTTCAACAGGCCGTGCGTCGCAATGTGGATGTACCGGTATTGTCCTAGAACATCGCTTGCGACAAGCTGCCGGCTGGCGTCAAAATCGACTGCCTCAAGGCTGCGATCTTTCCCGGCGAGCGCCACGATTGTGTCGGCCTCCCGGCGGCTTGCAAGCAGTCGTTCGAAGCTTTGAACTCCAACATCCTGGCCGGAGCGCTCCAGATTCTCCGGTTCCGCCACTTTGGCCGCGGTTGCACTCGCCGGGTGCCGGACTCCTGAGTGCACAACTGTTGTCTTTACAACCCGGGGATCGTTCGGATTGAACACGGGGTCGGCCAACACGGCCACCAGCTTTGGCGGTGTCTTGCGGCCTGCGATCTGGCGCCGCAGCAACGCTGCGGTCGATGCCGAAGGCAGGCTTACAACTTCGTGATCAGCAATGAGCGGACTGCCCGGCGCCGAGGGGCTTGGCAGGGCGGCAAACGGGATATACTGCAGCGCTCCTTCGGTAACTACAACCAACCGCTTCTTTCCCAACTGACTGGCAACTGGCGTCAACAGCGTGCGACTAAGGACCAACGTCGCGGGATGAGTTCTTGTATTCGCCGTCGGCTGGCGGGAGCTCAAATCCTCATAGGCCTGCCGTGCCACGGCCTCCAATTTGGAGCGCCCGGGTAGTTCGTAAGTGGTAAACGAGTTTGGCGTGACCGCCCAAAGAAAGCTGCGCTCTTCGCCGAGCGCGTACTCCAGCAACAGCGTATCCGGATCGAGCACCTGCTTTTGTATCTCAGCCAAGCTCAGAGGTTGCGGTTGCGTTAGTGCGGCGTAGCGTGGGCTGACCGATCGAATCTGCGCCTCCACCTCATGATATTGAGCGGTGAGCGCGTCGATGTCCTTCTCCAGTGCCGCATTCTGGGTCCGAATTCGCTGTTCCGACTTGGCACGGAGACTCGCTTGCAGCGATCGTTCCTTGGCCAGCAAATCGGGATCGACTCCCTCGCGTATATCCGCTTGGCTTTCCGTCAGCAATTCGAGCAAGCTGCGAGCCCGCTCGCGCTCGCTCGCTTCAAATGCCCTCACCTCCTGGTGCTCGCGCATCAGCAATTCGATTTGGAGCTGGTACCGGTCGCGCACGGTGGAGGAATAGTAAGCCCGCAAATCCGCCCCGACCCAGGCGGTGCGGAGAGTCTCGGTTAATGCAAGCGCGGAATCCAGCGCGGTTTGAGCTTCGTCCAGGCTCCCCAGTTCGATCTGCGCTTTCGCCACTCCAGTCAGGACGCTCGCTTCGAGAACACGGTCGCCGGACGAACGCGCCGAGGGCAGTGCCTGATTCCAGCAGTCCAGAGCCGGTCGAGCCTGGCCCAGCTTAAGATAGGCCTCGCCTGTGTAGGTAAGCGCCTGGGCCGCCCCTCGACTGTTATGCCGGGCCTCAAATAGCTTAGAGGCCTGCTGATAGTATTCAAGCGCTTTTTGAAAGTCTCCTTTATCGCGATAGACGAGCCCGATGTTTTGCAGTGCCGTGGCCTCGTGAGGAAGTCCGGCAGCATGCAGAACTGGAAGGGCTTCCAGATGGTATTTCAGCGCGATGTCAAGTTGTCCCAGGTCACGGTACGTCGTGCCCATGTTATTGAGGATGATGGCTTCGGTATTGTGATCCCCGGCTTTTCTGATGACCTCGAGGGCACTTTTCTGGCTTTCGAGTGCGTGCTCCCACTCTCCCAACTGCCAATACAAGGAAGCGATGGTACTGAGCGCTGCCGCCTGTCCGTTCAAATCCGCGGCATCCAATTCCAATTGCAGCCCTCGACGATAGAAGTCGAGCGCCTTCTGCGGTTCGCCGAGAACGGAATAGACCGTCCCCATGTTGCCGAGCGTTGCGGCCTCGGCGGCCGGGCTGCCTACGCCGTGTTCGAGCGGCAGCGCCTGCTGAAAGTAATCGAGCGCCGTCTGGATCTGACCTAGTCCGAAATAAACAAGTCCGATGTTGCCCAGAACCAGCCCTTCGTTGGTCTTGTCGCCCGCGGCGCGAACTTTCTCCAGGGATTGGCTAAAAGCTTCCAAGGCCTTCTGCCGGTCGCCTAATCTGCTGTAGGCCGTGGCGATGCTGCCGAGCACTTCTCCTTCTTGGCCCGGATCTCCCAAGGCACGGCGCAGGGCTAGTTCCTGGTTCCAGTAATCCAACGCCTTGTTGAGTTCTCCCAAATCATAGTTGGTGCGCCCCACGCTTGAAAGCGTGTCGGCCTTCCGTTTCTGGTCTTTGAGTTCGCTCCACAACGCCAGGGAGATTTCGTAGTGGGTAATAGCCTCATGCCGCGACGGTCCCGTACCCTGCAACCGCAGGGTATCGCCCTCGTTATCGGCACGCTCGGCCGAAACCCGCTTCTGGTCATCCGGCTCGGAAGGACGGAGTTCCTCTACCTTAACTTCGTAATCTTTGGCGCCTCCGTCCTTATCGTCGAATCGAATCTCAATCCGATAACTGCCATCGTCAGGAGCAACAAAAGACAAAGGGATCGAGGTGTCCTGAACCGGATTCCTGCGCTCCAGTTCCTTGCCATCCGGTGACAGCACACGGATGGCAAACGGCAACCGCTCTTGCGCAACCTCCAAATGAAGGTATTGCCCTGTCGTCAGGTGGATGGTGTAGGCGTGCGTTTCCCCCGGCGCAATCGCATGTTTTACCGGCTCGCCCAATTTCAACGGCTCAGGTTGGGATAACGGTGCGGCCGTCTGAGCAGCCGTGAGGGACTGCCCGGGAAGCGATGGACACAGCGAGCAGAGAATGAATAGGGAAAGCGCTAAACAGAGACAGAGAACCCGCATGCGGCCATCCTGGCTTACTATCGGTCGGAATGAGAGGACCTCGATCGACCGCTGCCCCTCGGTTGCGCGTCATGATAACAAAAAAATTTGCCTAACAGTGAGATAAACGGGACCCTTCCCGTACTTCCATATTGCATGACTCTGGCGCCGATAAATCATGGCGCAAAAGACGACGGAGCCAGGCATTAAGACACAGCCGTTTTGGAAGCGGCCGCCGCTGGTTCCGAGGTCACGAGAATTGTTCTCAGAATGGAGGTTGCACGCCAAGTAGTCCCACGGGGAAGGGGATCGCATGGTATGCATTCTGAGCAATGAGGGTCTGCCCGGGGCGGGCCCTTTTTTTTATATCCGAATCACGCCCAGGAATAACACATTCCGACTCATGGCGGACTTATCTCCGAGAGCGCCTAGTAGGTCGCCCATGCTGGCTTGGTTTGCGACCGGCGTTGCGGACGATGGCCGGCGATCGGACGGCTGGGGTAAGCACCTTTTCGATTTCTTCTCGCAGCCAGCGATTTGCCGGATCGTTTTCCACACTCTCGTGCCAGTACAAATGAGCTTCGAGACGGGGCGTTGGCAGCGGGAAGGGATACACCCGATTCGTCGCACCTGGGTTGAACGTACCTTGGTTGAATGTACCTGGGTGGAACGCACCCGGGTTCATCGCATCTTGCTTCGCCAGAGATTGGTTTAACGAATCCGCGTTCAGCAGTTCGGCATGGCGCTCGGGCAAAGTTAGCAACATGTCGGTCTTACTTACCACCATGCACGCCGTGTGATTGTGCTGGCTCCGCAAAAATACCTCTCGGCGGAGTCCCCGCCGGTTCAGTTCGATATCGATCAGGCTGGGACCGTGCCGACGGGAAGAAACCTGGACATGGCGCTGTCCCAGATACGTATCCAGATCGAGTTTGTCTTGAATCGCCGGATGACCATGGCGAGCCATCACCACGAATGGCTCATTCAAGAGCCACTTATGGCGTATGCGATCGCTTACCGTCATGGGAATTTCAATCGCCAGGTCGACCGCACCACTGGCCAGTTCGGTTTCCAGATCTCTGCGTTTGACGCGCGAGGTGGTGATCGACATTCCCGGAGCGGCATGGGCCAGTTGGCGCAGTAACAACGGAAGGATCAGAGCCTCGGCATACTCCCAGAGCGAGAAGTGAAAGTTACGGCGCGTATTTTCAGGAACGAAATTGCGGCTTGCGCTGAGGTTCACCTCCAAAATCTGCAACGCCTGCCGCACCTCCTCAATGATATTTCGCGTAAACGGCGTCGGCTCCATATGCGTCCCCTGGCGAACGAAGAGCGGGTCTTGCAGGAGATCACGCAATCTCTTCAGCGCATGACTGATCGCGGGTTGGGTGAGGTTGAGTTGCTGACCGGCGCGAGTGAGGTTGCCCTCCCGATAGATGGCCTCGAGCACGACGAACAGGTTGAGATCGACTTGACTCAAATGCACGCCGTATATGTTACAGGATTCACAAGATTCATTAGGAGAATTCTGGCGAAATCGCTAGGCTAGATCGTCTGCGGGTTCAAGCGCTTACTCATGGACTTCTCTCCATCGCCGACAGCCCGAAAATATGTCCAGCGCCTCGAGGCGTTTATGCAGGAGCACGTGCTGCCGGCAGAGCCCGAGTATTGCGCGCAATTGCAGAATCTTCCTGACTGGCGGCACTGGAAGCAACCCCCGGTTATGGAGACATTGAAGGCCAAGGCACGCGCGGCGGGTCTGTGGAATCTGTTTCTCCCCGACGGTAAATATGGCGCTGGGCTCAGCAACGTGGAGTATGCGCCGCTGGCGGAGCTTATGGGACGCTCCTCGATTGCGCCCGAGGTTTTCAACTGCAACGCGCCGGACACCGGCAACATGGAAGTGCTGGTAAAGTACGGTTCGGCGGCACAAAAAGAAAGGTGGCTCACGGCGCTGCTGGCGGGAGAGATCCGTTCCGCGTTCTGCATGACGGAGCCCGACGTGGCATCGTCCGATGCCACAAATATGCAGGCTACGGCACTCGTCGAGGGAGATCACGTCGTCCTCAATGGTTTAAAGTGGTGGAGTTCGGGCGTTGGCCATCCTCATTGCCGGGTGCTCATTTTCATGGGCATTACCGATCACTCTGCCTCCAAGTATCAGCGCCATTCCATGGTTCTGGTTCCGCTTGACACTCCGGGCGTCAAAATCGAGCGCATGGTGCCGGTGTTTGGATCCTATGATTCGCCCTCCGGTCACGGCGAGGTTCGCTTCACGAATGTTCGTCTACCGCTCGATAATATTATTGCCGGACCGGGCCGCGGGTTCGAAATCGCACAGGGGCGACTGGGTCCGGGCCGCATCCATCACTGCATGCGCACACTGGGAGCCGCCGAACGCGCGCTTGAACTTCTGTGCCGCCGCTCGCTGCGTCGTGTGGCCTTTGGCAAGCCTTTGGCGGAATTAGGCGCAAATGCCGATGTGATTGCCAACGCACGCATCATGCTGGAGCAAGCCCGTCTTCTTACTCTCAAGGCCGCGTGGATGCTCGATAAAGTCGGCGCTAAAGGCGCTCGCAGCGAAATCTCTCAGATTAAGGTTGCCGTGCCGAACATTGCCCTGGACATTATCGACCGGGCGATTCAAATGCATGGAGCCGCCGGCGTCTCCGATGATGTTCCGTTGGCCGAGCTGTATGTCACCATTCGCACGCTGCGCATCGCAGACGGTCCCGACGAAGTGCATCGCGCCTTGGTCGCCAAGCTGGAACTGGAGAAATATGGCCCTAAGAGCGCGGCTTCGGCCTGAACACTCGAGCCGCACCAGAAACCACCTCTGCTTCACAGCGAAGAGCTGACCTCAGAACGTCAAACGCACTCCTAGTTGGACTTGGCGTTTCGGCAACGCCGAGGTGAAACTCAGGGGTTGGCTGGGATCCCCTGGCGTTCCGCGGACGTTGAACGTCGTCGCGCCCGACCCTCCCAAGGCAGCGGGAATCGCAAAGAGCGGGCCGACCTCGTTGTTCACGCTGGCATAGTTCGTACGGTTCGCGATGTTGAATCCCTCCGCCGTGAATTGCAGGTTCGTCTTCTCGGCCAGCTTGTGCTGCCAGGTCAGGCGCATGTCAAAGTCGATGTAGTCGGGACCGAGACCGGTGTCACGCGGGGCCCCGATGGGACGTTCATTCGTGGTGTGATTGTCGCCGTTCACTTCTCCACCGGCCAGCAAGTTGAATGGGTGCCCGCTGTGGGCAGAGAAGATCGGGGCCAGTTCGAAGCCCGACAAGATGCTCTGTCTCCAGGGGCTCTCGAGCACTCCGGCAATCACGACCTTATGCCGCTGATCAAACTCGGAAAGAGCGCGGTCTAAATTGATGTTCGTCGGATCTTGCGGTCCGTAGTCGGTGTTGTAATCCGTGGATGTATCAAAGCCTTTGCTAAATGTGTAATTCCCAAACACGGTGAAGTGGTCGTGAAAACGCTTCTTGACCTCAACGATGCCGCCTTCGTAAAGAGCATAAGCCCCGGAGGTATATTGGTTGTTCTGCACGATCAACGGATTCACAAAGCAGGCATACGGATTGGCCGCACAGGGAAGGCCCTCAACCCCGCCCAGCGGGTCGGTCTCCGTACTCGTATTCCAGTTGCGATAGGAAACTGTCTGCCCATTGGCGAGAGTCACAGAGGTCATCGGCGCCAGCAGGAGATTGGTATCGATCGCGATCGGCAGCCGCTGGGTGTGGGTATAGATCCCGCTCAAGGAAATCGAAAAGCCAGGCCCAATCTCACGTTCGATTCCAAAGGAACCCTGCTGCGCGATCGGTGGACGATAGCCCGGTTGATTCACAAACAGTACCTGGAGCGGGGAAAGCGGGCCGGTATTGGTGACATCGATGCCCGACGAGGCTACAGCGGCCGGCGTGACACAGGCATTATTTCCTGCTGCCGGGGCGGTGCACTGAATCAAACCCTGCGCAAAGAGTGTTTGGAAGATGGTTGCCGACCCGGCGATGCCCAATGCCGGAACTCCGGCAAAGCCATCTGCATAAATGGAGATTTCGCGGTTGCACGGGCTGGCGCCGGTGCCGGGGATGATTGGGGTGCCAAACTGCGAGACTCCGCATATTGCGGTGGCATTTGCGACTTGGCCGGCGCCGGGTGCGTTCTCGACCGCAGACCGGTTGGCATTCACAACTCCCAGGCTCAGGTCAACGTCGGGGATCTGAACATCGACCGGGCCGTAGAAGATTCCATATCCACCCCGGACGACAGTTTTGTGGTCCCTGCCGGGGGCCCATGCGAAGGAAACTCGCGGAGCAAAATCCTTCTTATAGGTCGTCAAGGGCAGGAATTGCGAATCCAGTTCCCAGCGGAGACCGTAATTCACAGTGAAGTTGGGCGCGATCTTCCAGGAATCCTGCGCATATAAGCCGGTCAAGGGGCGAGTGTAATAGGGGTAGTCGGGATCGCCGAAACCTTGCTGATAAATTTCAGGCAGCCCCAGCGATGCCGCCTGCAGCGGGTTCACCGTGGTGGTCGCGAGCTGCGGGCTGATGGCAGCTCCGGGGAGCGACCCGAACACAAAGCGTCCCGGGAAAAATGTGTGCGACTCGGTGTGATTGCCGCGGAGTAGTTCGTAGGCGCCGAACTTCATAGTGTGGGTGCCGCGGATCAAGGTGTAGTTGTCCGCGAATTCGTAGCGCCGCAGGATGGTGATGTTGGGCAGAAAAATATTCGACCCCAGATTGTTGATAAAACTTGGAATCTGCAGTCCTATTTGTGCAGGCTCATTCGGAATCACGTTGAAGCTGTTGTAATCCCACTGCGCACGAGCCTCATTCTGGGCGGTTGCACTGAACTGGTGATACCAGGCAACCTGCAGATTGTTGTCGTAGGTATGGGTCGAACTTCCCGCCGAGAAAGCGGTCAGGGACTGCACATCCGGCGACTCCTCCAGATCGTGCCCGTATCGGTAGGACACAAATACCTCGTTGTTCGCGTTAAAGCGGTGATCCAAGCGTGCCGACGCCAGGTATTCCCGCGAGTCGTAAGGAAAAACTCCACCCTGAGTCTCAAACTGGTTTACCAGGAATACGTTCAACGCGGCTTGCCCGGGGGTAACGAAGGGGTTCCCCATCGGATTCGGATTCACAGTCAAAATGCTTTGCAGGGCGAAACCGCATTCACTTGGCGGCAGAGGCAGGCCCGGAAGGCAAGCCACCGGGGCAGGGGAAGGGTTTGCCGCCAGCCCGGCGATAATGGCATCCTGCACCGCCGTTGGACGAAAAATGTCGGTGTCGGTTAACAACGGAACCGCGTTCTGGGCGTTCTGCCGCAGCCCTTCGAAGCCAACAAACAGAAATGTCTTGTCTTTGCTGATCGGAAAACCCAGGGCTCCGCCGAATTGCTGGCGGCTCAAAGTATCTTTGATCGGCGAACCAAAGGTGTCGGGATTGGCAGGATTGAAAGTTTCGCCGGGCTGCAGCGCTTGGCTGAACGAGAATGGATTCGCGGCATCCATTCCATCGTTGCGGAAAAAACCGTAGAGCGTACCATGCACCTGGTTGCTTCCGGACTTGGTCACAATGTTGATCGAAGCGCCCGTGGCTGCGCCGAGGTCCGCTCCGTAATTGCTGCGATTGATTTGGAATTCCTGCACATCGTCCTGGCTCACCGTCAGGCGCACGCCGCCGCTATCGCCCGAAGTTTCGCCACCGTCCACCGTGATGCTGTTGCCTCGACCATTGCTGCCGTAGAAAGATAGTCCGCTTTGCGGCGTTTGCTTGACTCGGTAGTCCTGGTCTCCAGCGAGCCTGGTGGAATCGGATACGCCCGGGGCGAGCAACGTAAATGTGAGGTAATCACGCCGGTCAATGGGGAGATCGACGATGTACTGTTGTGTGATCGTGTCCGCCTGGCTTCCGCGTTCGGTTTCAACCACCGGCGGCTGGGCGGTCACTTCGACAACCGTCGCTACCTTCGACGGACTCAGTCTGAAATCGGAGATGACCGTCTGCCCGATCGCGACCGTGACTCCTCTTCGGATCTGGGTGGCAAAGCCCGCCATTGCGGCGCTAATGTCGTAAGCAGCCGGAGGCAGCCCGGTCACGCGGAATTGCCCGGTGCCATTGCTCATTGCCGTCCGCTTCAAACCAGTTTGCGTATCCACTACATCGACGGTCGCTTTCGGCACTACGCCGCCGGAAGAATCGGTCACCGTACCGGCGATCTCGCCCGACGTCCCCACGCCTTGCGCATGAGCCGAAACGGTTGCCAGCACGAAACCGGCAAGCACACATGCGATCAACTTCAGGTTCCGGACCCCAAGCAATGAACTCGCAAGAAATTTCGGAGTGCAAGAATTCGAACTACATGGTTCGAAAGCCATTTTTCCCCTACCTCACCAGATTTGCCTCATAACAGAGGAGAACTGCAGCCACTGGGCACGATCGAAACAGGTTCTTCCCACCTGCCGACCGTTCCAGGCATGAATGTCGTCGAGTTTTATTTTTGAATCTGCTGAATGAGAACGAAACAAGAACTCCCCACGCTCCTGCCGCTTCAGGGCGCTGAATTCTCATGATGGCCGCGAGCGTATCCGGCTTCGCGCAATTCATCAAATGAATTCTTTTGATGATGATGTATGCCTGTAAAGAATGTTCGCGGGAACAGGCGAATTCAGAGGCGAAAGCTCGTAACTCGATTCCATTGATTGTTTGGATTCCCCGGCCGATCTACAAAGACGCGATGGGACGAAGACGAAATCGCATTCAAGAGGAAGCAGACGAAAGGAAGTCGAGTATTTCCTTATGGGCAACCTCGGTCTGGTCCGTGAGAAAGAGATGACTGGCGCGATCGAGCAGGACGAGCTTTGCCCCCGGAATTCGACTCGCAATCAGCTCCGCGTTTCGCGGAGGTATCAGAGCGTCCGAGTTGCCATGGATGACAAGCGTTCGAGCCGTGATCTGAGCGATTCGGCTGTAAGCCTCCCAGGCCCGGATCGCCATCAGTTGCGCCAAGTAGCCGGCCGGAGAGGGAAAGCAGCGGCGGCGCACTTGGCTGTCTTCTTCGATTTTCTCTCGGGGCGTGGATGCATCGTAGATGTAGGGAAGGATCGCTTCGCGCGCTTGCTCGAGCGTCATGCCACGCGCTACCAGTATGTCAGTCACGTTGCTCTCCGCGCGCACCGCCGAAGGTCCGCCGGGCGCAGTGCAACCGAGGATCAACGAATGTGTTCTCGCCGGATACTGCAGCGCGAATTCCTGTGCGATCATGCCACCCATCGAAATCCCGAAAACATGGGCGCGTGCGATACCAGCGGCATCGAGAACCGCCGCCGCGTCCGATGCCATGGCGGCAATGGAATAGGGGCCGGGGGGTACGTCGCTCAATCCCACGCCTCGATTGTCGAACGCAATTGTGCGGTACCGCTGTGACAGTAGGGGGCGCGTGCGATGCCATAAGGCCGACGAATACCCCAGGCCCATGATCAGCAGCAGCGGCGCTCCGCCGCCCTGTTCGTCCCAATAAATCCTTGTCCCTTGACTTTCGACGAATGGCATCAGACCTTCTCTTGCTCGCTCAAGCCACTTTCAGCATGAGTTTGCCGGAGTTCTCGCTCTTGAAAAGCTTGAGAAGGGCTTCAGGAAAGGTTGCGAGTCCTTCCACGATCTCCTCGCGTGATTTCAACTTGCCTGCCGCCACCCACGCCGCCATTTCCGCTCCGGCTTGTGCGTAGCGATCGACATAATCCAACACCAGCATGCCCTTCATGGTGGCGCGCTTCGTAAGTAGAGACAGGTAGTTGCTGGGGCCTGTGACCGGGCCTGTGTTGCAGTATTGCGAGATCGCTCCACAGATCACAATCCGGGCGTGCAGTTTGAGTTGCGTTAATGCCGCATCCAGAATTGCGCCGCCCACGTTGTCAAAATAGACGTCAATACCCTCCGGACAAAGCTTCCTCAGCGACTTCTTCATGTCTTCAGATTCGGACCTGTAGTCGATGGCCGCATCGAAGCCGAGCTCCTCGACGATGTACCGGCATTTCTCCGGCCCTCCTGCAATACCAACGACGCGGCACTCCTTGATTTTGGCAATCTGCCCCACCAGAGCGCCGACGGCTCCCGCTGCCGCCGAGACCACCACTGTTTCGCCGGGCTGTGGCTGCCCGGTATCGAGAAGCCCAAAATACGCGGTCATGCCCGGCATGCCGAAGACGCTGAGATACTTTGGCAGCGGCGCGGCTTTCGTATCGACCTTCATCACGCCCCTGCCGTCGCTCAGCGCATATTCCTGAGTTCCAAACGATCCCGAAACGGAATCGCCCATCCGGAAGCGTGGATTTCGCGATGCCGTCACGATCCCCACACCGAGCGCCCGCATCACTTCTCCGATGCCGACCGGCGGCATATACGAACGCGCATCATTAATCCACATGCGCATCGCAGGATCGAGCGAGATGTACAAGACCTGAACCAGCAGTTCTCCTTCCTTCGGCTCCGCGACCGATTCTTCGGCATAGGTCCAGTCGCTGCGTTTCGGCAATCCTACCGGACGCGCCGCCAACAGAAATTTGTGATTGGTGAGAGTCATGTCGCCTCCTTGTGTCGCGCGCCACTCAGACCGTATAGCGCTCGCCCGCCACCAGCCGTCCCGCAATCTGTCGTCGCAGCGCAATCGCATTCACCGGATCGTGATTCGCATACTCACGCACGCGGGATAAGTGCCGTCGCAGTTCGTCGCCCTCCGCGCACGCGCTCAACACGGTTCGCGATGAGAGTTCGATTTTGCCCATGGCATCGCGCGAGTAGACGGCGCAAGCGTCCGCCGCATTTGCTCCCGCACCCGCCGCCGTCAATTTGCGGCTGCGCAGCAGGGCCGATTCCATGGCGAATACCTCCATGATGATGTCGGAGAGATTCAAGACGATCTCCTGCTGCTGTTCGAGCGTTGCGCCGTACTTCTGGTGCGCAATTGCAAGCGTCAACAGAGCAATCTTCTTCGCATTCCCGAGCAGGCTTAGCTCCGGATCATTTGCCTTCGTGAGTTGTGGTTGGCTTTCCCGCAGGACGGCGGAAGCCGCTTCAAACAGAGGTAGAAGTCCACGGGATGCGCGCTTCAGCGGCATGCCCGTGATGACCAGACGATTGATTTCGCTGGTGCCTTCAAATAGACGGTTGATCCGGGCGTCGCGATAAGCTCGCTCTACCGCGTAGTCCTGATGGTAGCCGTAGCCACCATGAATCTGGACGCCTTCATCGACCACGTAGTCCAGCATCTCAGCCGCGTAGACTTTGACCATCGAGCACTCCGCGGCAAACTCTTCGATGGCCTTCAGTTCCTGGCTTGCATCGCCAGTGGCCGCGCCGTGCATCTGACTTTCAATCAGTCCCACCACGCGCCAAGCCATCGACTCCGCCACAAAGATTCGGATCGCCATTTCCGCCAGCTTGTGTTGGATGGCACCGAAATCGGCAATCGTTGCGCCGAATGCCTTGCGCTGCTTGGCATACTTCAGGCTAATTGCGAGCACGTTTTTCGCGGCCCCGACCAGAGCGGGGCCGAGTTTCAGACGTCCTATGTTCAGGATGTTGAACGCAATCACGTGGCCACGGCCGATTTCTCCGAGCACGTTTTCGACCGGCACCGAAACATTATCCAAATACACGGCCGTCGTCGAACTGCCCGTGATGCCCATCTTGTGTTCTTCGGCCCCACTGCTCACGCCGGCGAAATTTCGCTCGACCAGAAACGCAGTGAACTTTTCCCCTCCCACTTTGGCGAACACCGTGAACAGATCGGCCGCGCCGCCATTGGTGATCCACATTTTCTGGCCATTCAGTACGTAGTGTTTTCCATCTGGCGCGAGATCGGCTCGGGTCCGCGCCGCCAACGCGTCCGATCCGGCCAATGGTTCGGTGAGCGCATAAGCGGCGAGCATTTCGACTTTGGCGAGCTTCGGTAAATATTTTTTCTTCTGCTGCTCATTGCCGAAGTAGACGATAGGCAATGTGCCGATGCCCGTGTGCGCTGAGTGCCAGCCTCCGTACGATCCATCGCGTCCCATGCGTTCGGCCGTTACCATCAGAGATGGCAGATCCATGGCCATACCGCCATACTGTTCCGGAATCGCCATCGCGGTCAGGCCGAGTTCCACCGATTTCCGCAGCACCGACATCGCGACGCCTGGCTTCTTTTCGCGGATCGCCGGCAGATTCGGCTCCACTTCGTTGGCCCAGAATTCGTCCACCATGTGGCCGATGGCGAGGTGCTCCTCGCTGAGATCTTCGGGCGTGAAGATGTCGTTCGGTGCCGACTCTTCAAATAGAAATGCCGTTCCCTTTGTCTTGCGTTGGACGTCTGTTAATGTCGTCATGAAAACTCCTATGCCGCCTTTTGAGATTGAGAACCTGACTTCTTTGAAGCAGTTCGAAGGACGCGAATTTCCTGTTACGGATTGGCTCGTGGTCGCGCAGGATCGTATTCAGAAATTTGCCGACTCCACCGGGGACCAGCAGTGGATTCATCTCGACCCGAAGCGCGCCGAGAGCGAATCGCCCTTCGGCGGGACCGTTGCTCACGGATTCCTGACACTTTCGCTGCTCAGCTATTTTCTGCAACAAGCGATTCATATCTGCTCGGGCGTCGCGATGAGCCTGAACTACGGACTGAATAAAGTTCGTTTTCCGTCGCCGGTTCGCGCTGCTTCCCAGATTCGCGCGCGTGTCACCTTGCTTTCCGTGAAGGAATCGGCCGATTTTGTGGACGCGGTTTTTCTCATCCATGTCGAGAGTCGGTCCGTCGACGGTCAACTTTCTCGTAAGCCCTGCTGTGTCGCGGAGTGGCTGATCCGTTATTACGCGAATTGAGCGGCGAGTCATATCGCCCCGCTTTCCGCGCCGTGCCATGACGCTCGCAGCAAGGTGTGGATCTTAGCGGGCAGCGCAGCGAAACGAGCGTCCTGCGTCCATCCTTCTGCGTAGCGGTAGTAGATCTGCTGAATAATTACAGCGATTTTGAAGCGTGCAAATGCGAGATAGAAAACCATTTCACGAGTGTCGCGGCCGGTCGCGGCCGCGTAGCGTTCGACCAGTTGCGCTCGCGTCAGTGTTCCCGGCAATGTGGTCGGTGCGCTGCGGATTTCCTGGAACTCTTCTGGATCTTGCGGATCGGCCCAGTATGCGAGAGCCGTTCCAAGGTCGGTCAGAGGATCCCCGAGTGTGCACATCTCCCAATCAAGAACGCCGATGATCTTCGTCGGGGCGTCGGGATCGAGCACAAGGTTGTCGTATTTGTAGTCATTGTGGATCAGCGCCGTCTCCTGGCTGACCGGCATTCGCTGCGTGAGCCAGTTGGCAATGCGTTCGACCTCTGGCAGGTCGTGAGTTTTCGAGTCATGGTAGCGCTCGATCCAACCTTTGACCTGGCGTTCGAGATAGCCTTGCGGCTTCCCTAAATCGCCTAGACCAATCGCAGCGTAGTCCAGACGGTGCAGAAGCGCCAGGTTATCGACGAACGTTTCGCTCAATCGTCGCGCGCTCTCTGGCGGAAAAGGCGTGCCCGGCGGCGGATCACGGCGGAGGATCATTCCGCGAATCGGCTCCATCAGGTAGAAGGGCGCGTTGAGAATCGAAAGATCTTCGCAATAGAGCAAGGCCTTCGGGGCGAAGGGATAGGCCTGGTGCAGCTTCGAAAGCACGCGATACTCGCGCGCCATGTCGTGCGCGGACCGAACTTTGCTGCCAAATGGCGGGCGCCGCAATACGAGTTCGCAGTTCCCCAGCCGAGCGCTACCGATGCGAACGTTTCCCAGTCGAAGCAGGTAGGTCAGATTGGAATGACCGTTGGGAAATTGATCGACGCAAACCGAAACCGATTCGCCATGGCCGAAGTGTTCCTGTAGAAACGGCTGCAGCCGGGCGAGCTCGATTTCTTCGCCAGCTCTCACCATTCCCGCGTGATCGCAAACTAACACCATAATTCACAACCCTGATCCGCCTAGCGGTACGTCAGCAACGACTCTCCGTCGAGATGCGGGTGGGTATTGAACGTGCTCAACTTGAAGCGCTCCATCGACCCTGACACCGACGCCAGAAATTCGCTGAACGAAGCGTTGCGCGACGCCCAGGTCACTTGCAGCGTGTCCTCGGCAGACAAATGCAATGCCCGGCACACGGCGGCGCCAATGACTCCCGCCGATGTAAAAATCACCGCGCTTGCCGCCGGAGTAGTGGCGCGCACGACTTTTGTCAGGCCCCGCTCCACTCGTAAGCAGAATTCGTTCCACGGTTCAACCCCGTCCGCCTTAACTTCTCCCGAAACCCATTTGCTGATCACTGCTTCGAATAATTTTTGGAACGTCTTGCGCCGGTCGGTGGGTTCGACCGATTCTTTGGCATGTTCGTAGGCGCCGCGCAATTCTCTGATCACCGGATCCACCTGCAGCAGCTGCGGAAGACATGCTCGGAGCGCCGCTTCGGCTTGATATTCGTCGAATTCGCTCATGACGATTGCCTCGGGAAAATCAACCCCGGCACTGTGATACGCCTCGGCCGCGATGCGAGCCGTTTCCTTCTGCCGGACACGCGGGCCCGAATGGACTCTCTCAAAAGTCACCCCGCGTCGCGACCAATACTCGCCCAGCAATCTGGCCTGCTGTTCACCGTTTGCGCAGAGCTTGTCATAGTCGCTCCCCAAAAAAGACGCTTGCCCGTGGCGCACCAGGATGATGTGGCTCATGCTCTTCCGCTTACTCAGCCCGCCCGCTCAAACAGTCCTGCTGCACCTTGGCCGCCGCCCACGCACATCGTGACGACTCCATAACGAGCCTTACGCCGTGCCATCTCGTTCGCCAGCGTTCCCACCATTCGTGATCCGGTCATGCCGAAGGGATGGCCGATTGAGATCGAACCGCCATTCACGTTCATTTTCTCGGGATCGATTCCGAGACGATCGCGGCAGTAGACTACCTGGACGGCAAATGCTTCGTTGAGTTCCCAGAGATCGATGTCGTTGAGTTTCACTCCGGCGCGTTGCAATAACTTCGGCACCGCGAAGACCGGGCCGATGCCCATTTCGTCGGGATCGCAGCCCGCAACCTGAAAGCCGCGAAAAATCAGTTTGTAGGGAATACCGAGTTGGTCTGCGCGCTCACGCGACATCACGAGCGTTGCCGAGGCTCCGTCTGACAACTGCGAGGAGTTTCCCGCGGTAACCGTGCCTTGGCCACTAGTCGGGTCAAAGTGCGGCTTCAACGCCAATAGGCCTTCGAGCGTTGTGTCGGGGCGATTGCATTCGTCTTTGTCCGCGCATACTTCCTCTTGGGCAATTATCTCGTTGGTCTTTTTATCGAGTGTCGCGCGCATCACGCGCAGGGGAGCGATCTCGTCCTGGAAAAAACCTTCCCGCTGGGCACTCGCCGTGCGCTGCTGGCTCAGGAGCGCGTATTCATCCTGCACCTGCCGGCTGATCTTGTAACGCTTGGCTACAACCTCGGCCGTATCGCCCATCACCATATACACGCCCGGCGCCTGTTCCAGCAGACGCGGATTGGGATCGCTGTTGCGGGGCGTCATGGTGATGCTCTCTACGCCGCCTCCGATCGCCGCGTCGGCGCCTCCGTTCACGATCTGGTAGGCAGCCGACGCAATCGACTGCAAGCCCGACGAACAAAACCGGTTGAGCGTAACTCCGCCGACCGAAGTGGGCAGACCGGCCAGCAGGGCCGAAACTCGCGCGATGTTGTGTCCTTGCGGGCCATGCGGTTGCCCGCAGCCCAGGATGACATCTTCAACTTCGCGTGGATCGAGCTGTGGCGTCTTGCGCAGCACATCCTTAATGCAGTGCGCGGCCAGATCATCGGGACGCGTCATGTTGAACGATCCGCGAAATGACTTCGCCAGCGCTGTTCGCGAACTGGCGCCGATGACTGCTTCTCTCATGAGATCCCCAATATCTTTCCCTTACGCCGCGGCGACCTGTTCTTTGTCGAACTCGGCAAATGTTTTTCCCGCTTCCGCCAGACGCTTGAGCAGAGGAGCGGGCGTCCAGAGTTCCCCCTGCTGCTCGTGAAATTCGCAAACGCGCTCATAAACCTTCTGCAATCCCACGGTGTCTGCGTGCCACATGGGACCCCCGCGGTAAGAAGGAAATCCGTAACCGTTGAGATAAATGATGTCAATGTCGACCGCACGTAGCGCATATCCTTCTTCGAGAATGCGCGCTCCCTCGTTCACCAGCGCATAGATGCAACGATCCACGATTTCTTCGGCGGAGATCTGTCGCTGCGGAATTCCAGCCTGCGCACTCCACTGCCGCACCAACCCGGCCACCTCGGGGTCAACGCTTGCGCGCCGATTCTCGTCGTAGCGATACCATCCCCGCACCGTTTTCTGGCCGTACCGTCCCATTTCGCAGAGACGGTCTTCGGCAAAGGGCTGCCGGATTCCGGGCTTTTCCAGATGACGGTACTCCTTACGAATGCGCCAGCCTACATCGAGACCCGCCAAATCGCCGGTTGCCAGCGGACCCATGGCATTGCCGAATTCGACCAGGGCCTGGTCCACCGCTTCGACCTTCGCCCCTTCTTCGATCAGGAATTGCGCCTCCCTCCGATAGGGGCCAAACATGCGGTTGCCAACGAAACCGCGGCAGTTCCCTACCAGCACGCCGATCTTGCCCAGCTTCTTCGACAGTTGCATGCAGGTGGCAATCACTTCCTTGCTCGACTTTTTTCCGCGCACAATTTCTAGCAGCCGCATGACGTTCGCGGGACTGAAAAAGTGCGTTCCGATCACTGCTTCCGGCCGCGACGTGACCTCGGCGATTTCGTCGATGTTCAGCGTCGAAGTGTTGCTGGCCAGAATTGCGCCGGGGCGGCAGATGCGGTCTAAGTCTAGGAATACGGCTTTTTTCAGCGCCATACCCTCGAACACCGCTTCCACCACCATGTCGACCTCGCGGAAGGCATCGTAACTGAGTACCGGCGTGATTAATTTCAGACGTTCATCAACGAATGCCTGGGTAAAACGCCCGCGCTGCACTGAACTGGCATAATTCTTTTTTATTTTGCCCATACCCAGATCGAGTGCTTCCTCGCTCACGTCTTTGAGCACCACAGGAATTCCCGCGTTGGCAAACACCATCGCGATTCCTCCACCCATGGTTCCTGAACCAACGATCGCCGCACGATTGACCGGAGCGACCGGCGTTTCCTTGGGGATGTCGGGGATCTTTGCTACTTCGCGTTCGCCGAAGAAAACATGGATGAGCGCTTTCGATTGATCGGAGAAAAGACATTCGGTGAAAAGCTTCGCCTCGGCCTCGCAGCCCTCGTCGAAAGACAATCGGGTTCCCGCTTCCACCGCGTCAATCGCTGCCAGAGGAGCCTTCAGGCCCCGCTGCTTCTTGCCGGCCGTTTCGCGTGCCGCCGCAAAAACTGGCGCGCTCTCTGCAGCAGCCGCCAGCTTCTCGGTTCGCTCCCGCGTTTTCGGCGCGGGCTTGGCGGCAACTTCGCGCGCAAACGCCACGGCCCCGGCCAGCAAGTCTCCCTCAATCAATCGATCGATTAATCCAAGCGAGGCAGCTTCGCTCGCGGAAATTGGCTTGCCCTCGGCGCACATCTCTACTGCTTTCGCGATCCCCACTAACCGCGGTAGACGCTGCGTACCGCCCGCGCCAGGAATGATTCCGAGCTTCACCTCCGGCTGACCTACCTGCGCCGTTGGCGATGCCACGCGGTAATGGCCGGCCATAGCCAGCTCCAGTCCGCCACCAAACGCGTTCCCGTGGATAGCCATGACCACCGGCTTTGCGCTCTCCTCAATGTGATGCAACAGCGGAAGCAAGGTTATGCGGCGTCTTCCACCCGACGTCATCTTGATGAACTCCTTGATATCGGCGCCCGCGACAAACGTGCGGCCGGCGCCGATCATCACTGCTGCCTTGACCGAGGGGTCGCTGTTCATCGCATCGATCGCCGCCGAAATCCCCTCCGGGACGCCCGGGCTCAAAGCGTTGACCGGCGGATTGTCGATGGTGATGACGGCGACATCATTGTCTTTCGTAATTCTCACCAGTTCGCTCATATGCGATTACGCTCCTCAGCCACCCGAACGCAGCGGCACCGCTCCACTTTTATATTTTTCCCGCAGCTCTCTCTTCAAAACCTTGCCGGTAGCGGTCTTTGGCAAGCACTCGCAAAACTCGATCGATTGCGGACACTTGTAGTGAGCAATGCGCGCGCGGCAAAACTCGATCAATTCCGCCTCGCTCAGATTGCGTCCCGGCTTCGCCACCACGATCGCCTTTGGCACTTCACCCCACTTCTGATCGGCCACCGGAATCACCGCCGCCTCGTAAACATCGGGGTGCGCCACCAGCACCTTTTCAACATCGAGCGACGAGATATTTTCGCCCCCACTCACAATAATGTCTTTCTTGCGGTCCACGATCAGGATGTATCCGTTCTCCGCGATCACTGCCATGTCGCCGGTGTGAAACCATCCGCCACGCAGGGCTTCCGCCGTAGCTTCCGGCTGCCGCCAGTAGCCGGCCATCACGCCGTCACTGCGGGCAATGATTTCTCCCATTGTCGCTGCGTCGTGCGGCACATCGTTATCGTCGTCATCGACTACGCGGAGCTCGCACCCGGGAAAGGCATAGCCAGTCATGGCCTGCACGACGTAGCGCTCCTCCGGCGTGCATTGCATGTCGGGTTTCAATTCGGCGGTAGAGAGCGAAGGCGAACACTCGGTCAGCCCGTATCCCGAATAGCATTTGAATCCGAAAGTCTGCTCCGCTTCCCTGATCAAGGTAGGGGACGATGCCGCGCCGCCAATCGTGGCCCACTCCACGCTGCTAAGGTCGTATTTCGTGCGCGAAGGCGAGTTGATGAGTGCGATCGCCATGATCGGCACCAAGCTCAACTGGCGCACTCGTTCCCGTTCGACGAGTCGGAATACTTCCTCGGGCAAGAAGCGCGGCAGCATGACATGCGTTCCGCCCATCATCGTTACGGTGTGAGCTGCTCCCCAACCGTTGGCGTGAAACAATGGAATTGTGTGCAGCACCACGTGGTCGTAAGCGATGTGATAGTGCAAGGCGATGTTCATCGCATACAAGTAGATATTGCGATGCGTGAGCATCACGCCTTTCGGGCTGGCGCTGGTTCCGCTGGTGTAAAACATTTCCGCCACTGCGTTTTCATCAAACGCCAACAGGTCCTCGCGATAAGGAGTGGCAGAGGCCAGCATCTGCTCATAGGTTTCATGCGAGAGCCATTTCGCTTGCGGCGTATCCGCGCTTTGACGCAACCCGAGTTGATGAAACGAACGCACCGTGCGCAGCTCTCGGCGGAACGAATCGACAAGCCCGACAAACTCTTCTTCCAGGAACAACACCGTCGCTCCGGAATCATTCAAGATGTAAGTAAGTTCGGGCGCCGCCAGGCGGATATTGAGTGGAAGCAAAACGCAGCCCGCCTCCAGCACTCCGAAGTAGGCTTCGAGCAAGCGATGGCAGTTCAGGCTGAGGAACGCCACGCGATCGCCTGCTTTCAGACCGGCGCCGCGCAAAGCGCCCGCCAGTCGCCGTGCACGATCGCCAAACTCGGCATAAGTAAATCGTTGCTCCCCGCACACCACCGCCGTCTTGTGGGGAAACTGCTGCTCAGAGTAGCGAAGAAAGCGGACCGGTGTTAGAGGTAGATTCATGAAGGTTTTTTACCAGGCCGTCTGGCCTCCATCGACCACCAGCACGTGGCCGGTCACGTATGCCGCAGCGTCCGATGCCAGAAACACCGCGGCGCCTTTCAGATCATGATCGCCGCCAAAGCGGCCGAGCGGAATCTTCTGTAGCAAAGAATCTTTGCGATGTTCAATCACATGCTTCGACATATGCGTCGGAAACCATCCCGGCGCAATCGCATTCACCTGGATGTTGTGCGCCGCCCACTTGCATGCCAGATCCTTGGTGAACGCAATCACTCCGCCTTTACTGGCGTGGTAACCAATGGCCTGCAGTTCCGACGACGATCCTCCCAAGCCCGCGACCGATGCAATGTTGATGATCTTGCCTGAGCCCTGCGAGGCCATGGCCTTGCCCACTGCCTGACAAAAAAGAAAAGTCCCGGTCAAATTCGTGGAGAGAACTTTGTCCCACTGCTCCACCGTCATTTCTTCCACCGAAGCGCCCCAGGACACGCCCGCGTTGTTGACCAGAATATCGATGCGCCCAAACTTGGCGAGTGCCTCTTCTGCTACTTGCTGAATCGACGCCTTGTCCTTGACATCGCATCCTAATGCCAGCGTCTGCACACCGTGAGTGCGCAATGCTTCGGCTGCTTCCTCGCAGCGTTCGCGCTTGCGGGCGCAGAGCACCAGATTCGCTCCCATCTCCGCCAGACCCTCGGCCATCTGAAGGCCGAGCCCCATGGAGCCACCGGAAACAATGGCCGCGCGACCGGTCAGATCGAAAAGTTTCCTAACATTCACGCCAACAAGGCCTCTCCGTGCAGAAGCGCAAACGTGTTAGTTAATATCATTTTATAGTGGCTAACGTCAATGCAGGCGCAGTACGATGCGTCCCGAAACTTCGCCGCGGCTCAGTTCTCCCAGAACCTCCTGAGCCTCCGCCAGTGGGCGTGTTGTTACCTGGCAATGGATGGTGCCGGCTGCTCCCATCGCCAGAACCTCGCTTAGGTCTTCGCGCGTACCGACCGCTGTGGCCTTGATTTGAATCTCCGTACTCGCCATAAGAATCGGGGGGAACGAAATATCCTGTGCGGGCAGACCCACCACCAGCAGCGTCCCCGTCGGGCGTACACAATAAAACGCCGTGTCGTATGCGGATTTGGCCGCCGAGGTTACGAGCGCAACGTGCACTCCGCCGGAGCCGCGCACCTCTTTGACCACATTGCTGGTCGCGGCGTTCAGCGTTCGCGCGGCGCCCAGCGACTTTGCCAACGCGAGTTTTTCCTCCGAGATATCGATGGCGGTCACTTCCGCTCCCGCCGCCCGGCCAATCTGGACGGCTATGTGGCCGAGTCCTCCTACGCCAAAAACCGCCAGTCGTTGTCCCCGGCGAATCTTTGCCTGTTTGAGGGCGCGATGGACCGTAATTCCCGCGCAAAGCAGCGGCGCAGCCTGCTCCGATGCGAGCGAGTCAGGGATCTTGACTACATGCGTTGCCGGAGCTTTGGCAAATTCCGCATATCCGCCATCTACCATCACTCCGGTGATGCGCTGTTTGACGCACAGATTCTCGTTACCCTCGCGGCAAAACTCACACTGCCCGCACGTCCACTGCACCCATGGCACGCCGACGCGTTCGCCGACGCGAATGCTTGTAACCGCCGCGCCGCGCGCGATCACCCGGCCCACGATCTCGTGCCCCAGAATCAGTGGTTTTTTTACGATGCGCGCCAGTTGCGGCCAGTCGCCATCGGCAACGTGCAAATCGGAGTGGCAGACGCCGCAAACTTCCACGTCGATCAAAACTTCGTCCGCCTCAACTTCCGGGCGAGGCACTTCTTCGAGCGATAGTGCTGTCTGGGATGAGTGCAAAACAGCGGCTTTCATCGCCTTCTCCTGGAATCAGGTTGCCAAACATCGAAGGAATCATTAAGCAGCGGCTCCATGACAAGGCACTTAGGGCCGAATGCCGCGCAAGAAAAAGTCCACCGCGCTCCGTACACGGTCCGTGAGCTGGTGCGGCCCGGTTAGATCCACGGCCCATTGCCGCACCACTGTGTTGTAGAGACCTTCCATAAACTCCGCTAGATGCACCACCGGAAACGCGCGCGTCACTTCGCCTCGCTTTTGTCCCTGCGTCAGGATTTCCTGTAACAAGCTGACGGCAGCCTCTTCGTGGCCACGCAGTTCCGCGGACCGTACCGGATCCATGGCGCCCGACAACACCACCGCTTGCCAAAGTTTGCGGTCGGCCTCCACTTCGCGCGCCATGGTTATGTACAACCGCCGTAAACGGTCGTCCGTTCCCGCTTGGCTCGAAAGCTCAGAACGCAATCTCTCGCAGATACAGGCATACCCGCGTTCTCCTACTTCGCGTAGAACCGCGTCCTTGGCTGGAAAATAACGGAAAAATGTAGGTTGGCTTATTTCGAGCACCTGCACGATGTCGTCGATCCGCGTGGCTTCGTAGCCATACCTGCGGAACAGTTTGATCGAGGTATCGATAATCTGCTGTCGTAGTCGGGCTTTCTTCCGTTCCCGGAGTCCGGCCTCAGGATGCTCTCCGGCCGTGTCGCCGGTCACACTTCGTGCCATAAGCACGCCAGTCATGGGTTCTTCCTCCCCGTGATCCTAGAATGTGAGGGTAACTATAACAAAATAGCGACTAACGTCAAACCTCGTCGCCGGTATTGTCGACGGACGTGTATTTGACAATCCACATGGCGCACCTTTCGATGCGCGTTCGTGAATAAACGTACAAAATACCCCACGTCGAATGCCGCGATCTTTTCCAACCCCGGCGACAGCGCCGATCAGCGATTAGACAAAGACTAGGCACACAGAAGTAAACCTTGTGTTGCGGTAAGGCATCAGAAAGTGCGCAATTCGGGTAGGTTCAACCAGCACGACGTCCCATGGAGCAATGGGTGTCGGCGAAACTTCCTTGGAGAGCTAAAGGCTATAAATGGATTAGACCGCGCTGGATCGCGGTGACTACGGCTTGGGTGCGATCGTTCACGTTCAACCGCATGAGAATCGCGCTGACATGACTTTTTACTGTGGCCTCTGTGATGCCCAGGGAATGCGCGATGTCTTTATTGCTCTGGCCAGCAACCAGCAGACCGAGAACTTCCAGCTCGCGCGCACTCAGGTCTGAATCCGGCATGCGCGAAGCCAAAGCATGAACAACCGGTGGGGGCAGAAAGCGTCCGCCTGAATGCACTCGTTGCAGCGCCTGCACCAGCACTTGGTAAGGCATTCCTTTAATGATGTATCCCTGGGCACCTGCCTCGAGGGCGCGATGAATGTCCTCGTCTCCTTCGTAGGTTGTGACTACGATGAAACGGGCACTTGGGTGGTCAGCCAGAATCGCTTCAATGGTCGCGACCCCATTCATCCCGCGAAGCTTCAGGTCCATCAGGGTCACATCAGGCTTGCATCGCGGGAACATATTCACGGCTTCTTCCCCGGTTTCCGCCTGAGCAACCACGGTCATATCCGAGCGCGCGTTGACGATCGCGGTTATGCCCACACGCAGCAGCGGATGGTCGTCCACTACCATGACTTTCATTTTCTCGGCGGGGTTCACAGCGTTCTCTCCCGCACATCGTCGTTGTTATCATTGCGCACCGCCGTGAGATTGCGCGGCACTTCAATCAATAGATCAGTTCCGGAGCCGATGCGGCTGTTCAGGATGAACTTTCCCCCGATTCGTTCCACGCGCTCGCGCATTCCGATTAGTCCATAATGGCCTGTCGATGATGAAGCAATGGACGCGAAATCAAATCCTGAGCCGTCATCACTAATTTTCACCCGGCAACATCGCTCCTCATAACAGACTTCCACCTGCACACGGTGAGGCTGGCCGTGACGCACAGCGTTGTACAGAGCCTCGCGCGTTACCATCAGTAGGTCGTGCACCGCGGATTGATCAAGCCCAAAGCGTTTGCCGACGGTCCGGAATCCCACAGGTATTCCAAATTCCTGGCTGATTTGCTGGCTCATGGCTTCAAGCTGCGGTGCAAGACTGGCCACCGCGCTGGAGTTTTGGCGCAGATTCCAGACGGCCTGACGGGCTTCATCGATCGTAGACCTGATCTGGGTGCGGGCATATTCCAGCAGGTCATGCCCGTTGCTTTTTTCTGCGTGCCCAATGCTGGATTGAGCTTCCAACAGCGCCGACACGCCCACGCATCCCTGAATCAGTGTGTCGTGCATCTCGCGCGCCAACCGGTTTCGCTCGTCCAGCACTGCCTGAAAGCGCGCGCGCAGCTGACCCAGCCGGACCCGGTAGATCCCCAGTACTGTGCCCGCAGCGAGCAGTAAACACAATCCCAGAAACCAGAATGTGCGATAAAAGTGTGGCTCCTGCACAATCGCCAATGAGGTCTCTGCAATCTGAGCGGGATTGTTCATCTCATAGGCCGCCACACGAAAGTGATATCTGCCGGGTGGAAGGTTTGTGTAATAAGCGGTGCGCGCCGCTGAGGCGTCACTCCAGTTCTTGTCAAAGCCATCGAGAATGTAGCGAAAATTGATGCGCTCTTGCGATCGCAGCAGCACCACGCCGTAATGCAGCTCCAGCTTGGCAATCGTCGGACGAAGTGAGAGTCGGCTTCCGGCGGGAACTTGCAGGCCATCCACCAGCACTCGATCGATAACGACCGGCGCTGGATTCGAAGGCTCAGATTGGTCGGTCGAAACCCGCACCGGTCCCTTGCTGCTCGGAAACCATACCTCTTCTTCCGTCGTAAGAATTCCAGCTGGCTTCTCTCCTCCGCACATCTGAATGGTTTCGAGGCCCTCGGAGATTCCGTAGAGCGTGACCGGCACGCGGCTGCCGGGATGATCCACGATGGTTTCGAGGTCGCGACGATTCATTACGGAAATACCATCCGGACCGCTCACCCACAACTTGCCGTGGTGGTCTTCCAGAAGCTCGTAAATACTGTTGCTCGCTAATCCCTGCGCGACGGTGTAATGCGTCAGTTTGGCCGACTGCCAGCGGTAGAGACCACCATTACGAGTTCCAAACCACATGCCGCCATCGGGATCTTGATGGATCGCCCAGACTTTTTCATCTTGCAAAGCTCGAACTACGCCATCGCTTTCGAACTTGTTGTTGTGTAATCGACTGACGCCGTGATCCGTGCCAATCCAGAGGTCCCCATTGCGATCTTCCAGAAGTGATCGCGTGCTGAAGTAGCAGAGCCCATCACTCATTTGATAGTTGGTAAGAGTGTTCTTCGTCCAGCGACTAACTCCTTCGTCGGTTGCAATCCAGACGCTACCGTCGCGGCTCTGCAAGAAGGCACGGACGAAATTATTCACCAGTCCTTGCCGGGTTGTGTAATGGACGAGTTGTTTTCCGACCTGGTGATATACGCCGCGACCATCGGTTCCGATCCAGAGCGTCCCTTCGCGGTCGCGAAATACGTTTCGCACTCGCACGCCTGCCAACGCAGGGAAACGATAGGGGGTAGCCTTGTCCTTCTGAAAGCGAAACAGGTTGGCAGCGGCGATCCAAACATCGTTGTCGAAATCCTGATAGACGGTTTCAGCATCGGAATCGGACGCATCCGGCAATTCGACCGTTCTCACTGGAGTCTTGCTGAGGCGCAGCATGCCCGCTTGCGTTCCAACCCAAATATTCTTTTCGACATCTTCGAACAGATTCAAGACGGTATTGCTCGGCAGTTTGTTGGGCGCTGTGATCGCGGAAAATCGATTGTGGCTGTAAATGTGAAGCCCGTGACCGATCGTACCAATCCATAATCTGCCATCGGAGGTCTCGCGAAGAAACCGAACCGTCCCATTGAATCCACTTATCCTTTCGAAGCCCTGAATATTTGTTTGTTTCGCAAGTTCGCTCGGTAACATTCGCTGTAGACCCGAAACCGTTCCCGCCCAAACCGTTCCATCCTCTGTTTCAAGAACGGATTTCACCCGATTCTGGCTGGCCTCGCCCTGCAGGCGATACTCGGTTGCCACCGCGCCTTCGAGCCTCAGCAGCTTCGATCCGCCCACCCACAAGTGCCCGCCGCGATCTTCGTAGATTGTGTGTACGGCTACTCGAGGCACACTTTCGGTACCGTCGATGCGCTCGAGCCGCTCTCCCGCCAGGCGGAACAATCCGTCGTCCGTGCCAATCCAAATCTGTCCCTTGGAGTCCTGTTCAATGGCACGCACAAAGGCGTTGCTCAATCCATCGTTGGTCGAGAAAGCATGGAAAATACCGTCGCTATAACGAATCAGCCCTCCGCCTTCGATTCCGATCCACAGTGAATTGTCGCGAGACACGGTGAGACAAAAAATATTGTTGTCGCGAAATGCAGGGGTGCTTTCCCGGTCATAAAGTACAAAGCTCGCGCCATCGAAACGAAGAAGGCCTCCGGTCGTTCCAATCCACAGATAATGATCGGCGGTCTGCGCAAAGGCCTGCACAATCTGTTCCGGCAAACCGTCTTGCATCTGCCACTTGCGTTCAGTGTAAGCATCCAGCGGAGAAGAAGAATTGTTTGCGGCAGCAACGATAAAAGGAACGACCAGGGTCAGTAGCGCGAAGATAATGACCGTCCGGAGCACTTCTTGGGGCCGCCCGCAATTCACCGTCGAAGCAGGACCATACTGCATCCACTGCAATGCCATGAAATTTACCACAGTCCGAATTTCCAGGGGGGAACCTGCCGCAAACTCCTTACAAGCCATTTAAAGATAATGTTCCAATCCTACTTTTGTCGGATTCGCGGTTTCTCGCTTCGGCATAAGATTCGTGGCGGTCTAGGCGAGCGTGCGTGTGTCTGGACCGAACTCAGTTTAGGCCGATGGCGAAGCTTGGAGTGAGCAGAAGAAATGCAAAATGGAGAAGGTAAATTGAAGAACACCAAGTCTGTGATCTTCCGTCGATTCCTGGTTGCGATGGTATTGGCATTTCTTGCCTGCGTTACGGTCCCGTCAGGGGCGCAGGTCGGTCAAGCGACCTTAACCGGCACCGTTGAAGATACGACTGGAGCCGTGATTGCGGGCGCTTCCATTACATTGACCGACACGGCGAACCAGACGCAAAAGACGGCGACCAGCGATTCGCACGGCTTCTTTTCTTTCTCCGGTCTGCCCGCTGCCAACTATGATGTGACGTTCGACAAGCCAGGTTTTGTGGAGCTGAAACGCAATATTGCTGTGCATATTGCCGACCATACCGAGATCCCTAACATCCGTCTGGCAGTAAAAGCCGCGGGCCAATCGGTCACGGTCACAGCGGAGCAGGCTGCCATAACGCCCGAGGACACAGGCGAGCTTTCATATACCCTCACCGCCAAACAGGTGCAAAACCTTAATATTATGGGGCGCAGCGCCATCGAACTGCTCAGCCTGGTGCCGGGCGCGGCCGACTCGGGCAACTTCAACGTCGACACCTATAGCGGCCAGACCGCGGGATTCACGCCCAACGCAAGCGCCTACAGCGTGAACGGCAACCGCTTTGACTTGACGCAAATTGTCAGTGACGGCGCCCCGGTGACGGATGTGAACACAGCCGGATCGGCTGCCGTAACGCCGAATATAGAAATCATTCAGGAGGTCAAGGTGGAAACGGCGGCCTTTGCTTCCGATCAGGCAAGCGGGCCCATCGTGATGCAGACCGAAACCAAGTCCGGTGGAAAGAATTTCCATGGCGAAATCTACGGGACAGTCCGCAACCATGCGCTGGATGACACGGACTGGCGGGTGAAGAGTCTTGGGCTGCCCAAGCCCGACGATGGCTACTACTACGTGGGGGCCAATATCGGCGGTCCAATCTTCATTCCGGGGACGACTTTTAACGAAACACGCGACAAGCTGTTCTTTTTCGCCGCCTTCGAAAAACAGCTGCAGTACGTGCAGGACCCGACACTGGACATCCGCGAGGCGGTCACGCCCACAAACGGCTCAATCGTCGCCGGACAGCCCACACCGAACATGCGCGCAGGCGACTTCAGCGATACGGCATACTTGCAGAGTCTCAACGGAAGCACCGCATATTATGCCTCGACCACGCCCTGTGCACCAGCCGGGAGCAACACATCTTTGTGTATCACCCCCGGCACCATCAATCCGAGCGCGATCGATCCGAATGGCCAGGTTTTGATCAATGCCCTGCCGCTGCCGAATGCCAATCCGGCAACCACCAACGGCTACAATCTGGTCACTGCCGTCACTCCGTATCAGCCTCGCGATCAGGAAGACCTGAAACTCGATTACAACGTCAGCCAGGCGAACCACTTCTCCGCTCGATACAACCGCGAGCACGAAGTTGTGCCAATGCCCTTCGGCTACTTCAACAATTTCACTCCGAACGCCTTTCCCGGCAACCAGGTCGACCGCGACGGCTCACAATCGATCGTCGGCAACCTGGCAACTACGTTTTCGCCGACTTTGATTAACCAGTTCACGTTTGCCTATACGCGCCTGAATTTCCTTACCTACACGGAGGATGAAGCGGCGGTCTCACGCTCCGTATTGGGGTACACCGCACCCGACCTGTACCCGGACGATTCGCCCATTCTCCCCAACGTACAACCGGGTTACGGCGGAGCCGGCTATGCCTCGCTCTATATGCGTGGCGGCACCTTTCCAACCACCAACGCACCCCAGCAGATTTACACCGTCAACGAGAACATAACGAAGATCCTTGGTACTCACCTTCTGAAGGCCGGAGTCTACTTCGGCCACCAGCAGTTTGGCATGCGCACGCAGGGTACGGACAATAGCACCATCATTACGGGCGAATATAACGGCTCTTACAATACGGGCAATGCGTTCGCTGACCTGCTGACGGGACAACTGTCCGGGTATGCGCAAAGCACGCAAAACTTCCTCGCCAACATGCGTGAAAAACGCATCGACTTTTTCGTCGAAGACCAGTGGAAGGTGTCGCCGCGTTTCACCCTTAACTACGGGGTGCGCGTCAATCACATTGGCTCGTGGTTCGATCCCCAGGGCCAGATGGTGGTTTTCGATCCCGCGTTATACAACCCCAATGGAACCTTCGCGGACGCTCCCGGCTTGGTCACCCACGCCACTACCCCCGGTATTTCCATCAGCGGAAGCCGGCCGCAGGGATTCCAGATCGCGCCCTCAGGCGGATTTGCCTGGGATTTCCGGGGCACGGGCAATACCGTCATTCGCGGTGGCATCGGTACCAACTATTATGTTGACCCGGGCGCTAATGCGTTTTCCACCGTACAGGCCCCTCCGAACGAGACGTTTATGTCGGCATACTTCAGTCCGAACGGCCCCACTAGTGCGAAGACCATTTCGGATATTCCGACCCTTAACACTTATCTCCCGCTTGGATCCTACGGCATTGCTGACATCAACGATCACCGGATCCCCGTAACTTACTCGTATACATTCGCTGTGTCGCAGGCTGTCGGCCGCTCGATCCACGTGGAGATGGCTTACGCCGGAAATATCTCGCGTAATCTGACGGGCTATACTGGCCAGAATAACGTGCCAGAGGGATGCCCCTACGAATATGACAGCTATGAAAACTACACCACAGGTTCCTATAACGACACGCTGTGCCGTCCCTATCCTCTGAATGGCGGACTCAGCACCATGACCCACAACCTGAGCTCCTTCTACAACGCAGCGCAGGTTTCAGCCTCAAAACAAACCGGCATCGTGAACTTTTGGGCCACCTATACTTTTGGCAAGACTCTGTCCTACAACTGCGAAGATCCATTCGACGAGCGCCGTTGCTATGGGCCCGCTCCCTTTGACCGCAGCCAGACTCTGAATATCTCGTATCTGATTAATCTGCCGAATGTAAGCGCCAAGTATCTGGGGAACAATAAGGTGCTCAATGGAATCCTCGACGGCTGGCAGTTTACCGGCATTGAACAATTCACATCGGGCAATCCGTTGGAATTCACCGCTGCCGCGAACGCCAACGGCGGCGGAGGTAACGAATACGATGGTGTTCACAATCGCACCATAAGCTTCTACAGCGATGGCCCGGACATGAGCAATCGCAACGTTCTGGGCACACCCGACGAACAGGCGGTGCCTACGCTAGTTTGCAATCCTACGGCCGGCCTGCAGCAGGGCCAGTACTTCAACGCCAACTGTTTCCAAGCGCCACAGGCGGGAAGCGTGACCAGCGGCCCGAGCATTGGCACCTACCGGTTGCCTTATATCCATGGCCCGCGTTACGAAAACGATAGCATTGGACTTTATAAGGCCTTCAAGATCAGCCAAACGAAAAGCGTGCAGTTTCGCGCTCAGGCGTTCAACTTCGCCAATCACCCGCTCTATAGTTTTGTGGAGTACGATCCGGGTTTGTACCTGGCCTATCTGAACTACGGAAGCCTTCCGACTAACTCAGACTCAGCTGGCTACGCGAAAACCAAGTTGGGAAGTCGCACCATCCAGCTGGCGATGAAGTTCTACTTCTGACGCGAATACCTTTGCCCCGCATGCAGTCGCCGGGAGGCGATCTCTTGCGACACCGACCTAAGGTCGTATGAACTTGTCGAAGACAGTGATTACCGGCAAGGCGTTGCCGTTGTCATCAAAAAAGCTCCTGGAGCTGATGGGTTGGGGCGGAACCGCCGGTTCCCACCAGAAGATTCCCTTGCCGAATCCTCCTGGCGTTTCCTGCACGACTCGATTCACTGCCGCAAGAAACTGCTTCTGCCCCTCCGGTGTTTCTGGAAAGGTCGCTTTTTTATGGATGTATTCAGTAGGCTTCCAGTTATAAGCAGTCTCGACGACGAAGATATCTTTCTTGTAAGCTTTCGCCATGAAGCGCAGGTTTTCCCGCAGATCATTCAAGCTACCGTGCCACCACGGATAGTACGACTGTCCGATCACATCGTAGGGCACGTGATACGAGTTCAGCTTGTCGAAAAAGTACTTGGTGCCTCCGACATCGCCGCCGCGGTCGATGTGAATCATGATGCGCGGATGCGGACCGTCACCTGCACCCGCCGCCACGCCCGCAATTCCCGCTTTGAGCAGCGCCGCGAAGTGATCCCAGTCGTCCGGCAAGCGGCCATCGGGCCAAAGCATTCCGGAGATAACCTCGTTGCCAATTTGCACCATGTCCGGAAGCACATCCGCCGCCCGAAAGGCGGCAATCGTGTCGCGAGTGTAAGCAAACACCGCTTTCACGAGTTGATCGTGCGACAAGCCCACCCAGGCCTTGGGTGTGAATTGTTTCGCAGGATCGGCCCACGTGTCCGAGTAATGCAAGTCGAGCAGTGTGTGGAAGCCGAGTTTCTTAGCGGCCTTAGCTGTCGCAATGGTGTAATCGAGATTGTTGGGGAGATCGGTGGGGGTGTAAAAAAGTCGAAGCCGCACCCAGTTGTAGCCGTGCGCCTTGAGCATATCCAGAACCGGAGTCGCAACTCCATTCTCCTTGAAGACAAACCCTTGCTGCTCCGCCTGCCGTGCGAACGAAACGTCGGCGCCAATCGCATACTCCTGGCCGTGACCGCGAGAAAATGCGCCGATCACAAACGTGAAGAGAAGAAAAAACCACAAGGCGCGGATCGGCATATCTCCTCCGGGCGCACAACAATGGGTATGACAGACATGATATTGTTGCCGACAATCCGCAGCCAGCCGCATCAGAATTCTATTGCGCGGGCGCAGTCGTTGCGGCCGCATCTGTCATGGCCGCCGGGACGGGCGTCGGTGTTGGCTGCGATCCGATTTCATTGCGGCGCCAGTCGACATCGTCTTCCGCCGCAACCGACCCCATCGGACTCAGCAGGGTCAGATGCAGTCGGAGCGCACTGGTATCCGCCAGTGGTTGCAACTTCCCCGTTACGGTTTGCATGTTTGCGAGATCGCGCAGTGCTTCGGCTCCGCTGGCAACGACCTTGTTGTTCTCATCGCGCACATCCCATTCCAGGCGGTAGTCGTGAAGCGGATACGATGGCAGTCGTTGCGCCGTGTTGGCCTGAACTGTCGCCGTGAATGCCCCCGGCGCATTGTCTGTCGGCCGCTCAAAGCTCCCGCTCAGCGAAGCCGGAGTATTCATCTCCTTCCACACATAATAAGAAGGACGTCTTTGTCGGTATTGGTCCACTAATCCATGATCGACGTAGCCTTCTTCCAGCCCCGGACGCAGATTCCGCCTGGATTTGTAGTCCTGATAGCACCAGAATATTGCTCCTGCAATCCAATCGCGACGCGCCAGTTCCGGCATCTGCTCCTTGATAATTTTCACACGCATCTGGTCTGCCTCTTCTGCATCCTTGGCGAAAATCCCTGGCAGCCCGAACTCCGAAATAATCACCATCTTGTTGGGAAACAATCGATCCACTAGATCGAGCGATGCGGGCAACGCCGCTGCCGGACCGTGCCAACTGCCAAAGTATTGATTCATCATCACGAAGTCCGCATCGTTGGCGGCGGAGTCTTGCGCTTGTTGTAACTTGGCGAGATTGTCGTCGGCATAACTGACGAACCGTTCTGGATCGATCTGGCGAATGAAGTCGCGCATGGCACGGAAGTAGGCAATTCCACCGGGCGTTTCGCTGTCGCTTTCATTGCAGACGCTCCAGGCGAAGATGCTCGGATGGTTGCCCGCCTGTTCAATCATCTCGCGCATTTGCTGCTTGGCGAGTGCAATCACCTTGGGATCGCGCATTTGCGCTTCGCTGAATTGCCATACCGGAATTTCCGGTATAAGCAGAATGCCGTGGCGGTCGGCATAATCGAGGATGAACGGATTCTGCGGGTAATGCACCGGTCGCGTCAGTGTTACCTGCAACGTCTTCATGTCATCGTAGTCATAGCGCATTGTGCCCCGCGTTTCGGCCAAACCTTCCCAAACCGATTCTTCGTGCCGGGCAATTCCGGTGAGGCGCGCACGCTCTCCGTTGATCAGAAGATGACGATCGCGGATCTCGACGGTGCGAACGCCGAACGTGTCGCTTTGCTCATCCAGGATTTTTCCACTCGTATCAGTGATCTGCACCATCATGCGATAGAGATTCGGATGATCGATGCTCCACAACTTTGGCGCTGGCAATTCCAGAGAAATGGTAAGCTGGTGAATCCCCGGATCGACCACTATGGCGCGCGTCAGAGCGGCGGCAGGCTGATTGTCGGGTCCGAACGCCGTTGCCCGCGCCAACAAGTGCTCGTTCTTCCTAAATCGGCTCTCGAGGAAAACGCCGTCCTCGATGGTTGCGGATAGCATCGCGGATTTCTGGTGGATCTGGCTCCGGATCCGTTGCCGGTTCACTTCGACCGGTCCTGTCAATGTCAGCCAAACGTCGCGAACGATCCCGCCGTAGTCCCACCAGTCGTACCACATCTTTGTGGTGCCAGATCCTCGCATCGCGAAACCAGGGATCGTTGCCTCGCTAATGCGGTTGTCGATTTCAACCGCCAGATAATTTGTGTCGCGCAAAAATGGCGTGATATCCAGCGAGTAGGCGGTATAGCCGCCCTCGTGTCCTCCTACCTCGGCTCCGTTCAGCCAGATTCGCGCCGAATAAAATGTGGCCCCAAAGTGTAGCTTCACATGGAGATTCGCGGTCCGCGCTGGCATCTCAAATGCCCGGAAATACCAGGCCTTGCCCAGATAGCTGTCATGCCTGCCAATATTCCACGTGTGCGGTAGGTTTACCGATTCTGTCTCCGCGGGAAGTTTCCTTTGCCATCCGGCGGCGGAGCCAATTTGACCTGGGTCCGTACGAAAAAACCAATCGCGATCAAGATCAACCGAGGTTGCGGCAAAAGCAGGGGCGCAATAAACCAGAAAAATAATTGCCCCCCAACAAATCATTTTCATGAAGCCTCTTGAGCAGCGAGCGACCTAGCGAGATAGAAGTGAGTTCGTTTTATGAATCTTGCCGGTTTCGCAAAAATCTTACTCCCTCGAGAGAGGTCTACGAATCCGACAAAAGTAGGATTCATGGGCGAAGATGAGAGTTTCGGCAAACTCCACAAGCGCTCGAACAGGAGTAAACGCGCCAGACCGCTGGCACCTGAGATCAGACACAATTCGATTGATCGATTTGAGGGCGGCGCGTCGCTCGAATCATTCGAGGATAAGCCGCAGAAGATAAGCTCAAGAGGATTGGCGCTGGCCGGTGAGGGCTGCAGATAAATGATAATGATGACTGTTGATTATGTTCGTTCGCACCGGCAGGGTTGGATTGTCAGTCGTCCGCGAGCAGCGCCTTGCACGACGCTGCTACTGTGAGTCTTCGGACTTCGGGCGCGCAACTTTCTCCACCACCGGCATTCTTCTGTCTTTTCCGTCATCGTCCAGAATATGCGCGTTATTGCCCTCGATGACAATTCGGGTCGGCCTGTGCAGCGTCACGTTCAATAACTGGTGTTTGGTGAGAACAGGGCCAACAACGTAGATCGTATCGACCGTTTGTATCCAATAATAGGTCTTTGCTATAGGCACTCCAACTAACGCCGCGATAGGAACAACGACTGCCGCGCCCTTTTCGGAGGTGATGTCGATGACTTTAGCGTCTTTCCACTGACGATCTTTGGCCGGCGCCGCGGTGGAGCATAGGACGGCAAGTATCAAGATTATACTTCTCACTGCGACTTGTGCTGCCTTTGTCTTTACGCCGCTATTTGCAGCTCTGACCAGCGCACGGACCGGCGTGGTTACCAAAGTTATTGGCATATCCACCTCAGCCTCCTTATTACAGTAGGGGCCGCTGGCCGGAAAGATTCCGAAAGGCACTCGTCTTAAGGGTGACTTTGCCTTGTCGCCAGGAACCGGCACTGCTCCAAACTCAGTTGGCACAATAGACCTAGGCTACGGGTGGGCGAGCCTGCAACACAGAAAGACAAGGCAGATGCTAAAAGCAGGGACGGCGGAGGGTCTGCGGTGTCGACTGTCGATCCACCTCGGTGAGGCCTATCTCTTATATCTTTAGGCCGACCCGCACGTCTGCACGAGACTGACAGATCAGCCACCATGAGCGCACGGAATAGGAATCCAGCGACAAGGTCACCCCGTGGAGAAAAAGGCGCGAAAGTTTATGCCCGCACCTTGCGGGGCTTTCTTATTCTCGTGAACAAAATAAAATGTAAAGTGGTTCCTCTCGGATGGGACTGTTCGATGCCATCGGTAGATCCTGCTAAAGCCGAGTGTCCCATCCGTGGTGTTTTCCCGATCAAGGAGGCGATATGAACAAGTGCCGTTTTGCATTTAACGCAATACTGAGGTTGTCTCTCTGGGCGTTGATCACTGTAAGCGTGATGGCTCAGGAAACCCCAACCACAAACGGGGTATCGGTACAAATGTTGGTTACCGTCGAAGCTGTCCATGGTTCCGACGTACCGATCATTAACCGCGAGGATGTGATGGCTCGCGAGGGGCACGACCGGGACAAAGTGACGGATTGGGTTCCTGCGCAAGGAGATCACGCAGGACTCGAACTCGTTTTGCTTCTCGACGACTCGTCCAGTTCCACTCTTGGTTCACAACTGGAGGATCTTCGAAAATTGATCGCTGCACAACCGGCCTCGACCAAGATCGGGATAGCCTACATGCAGAATGGCAGCGCGAGAATGGAACAGAGCCTGACGAGCGATCACGCGGCGGCGGCGAAGGCCCTGCGTCTTCCCCTCGGAGTCCCTGGCGTGAATGGCAGCCCGTACTTCTCTCTGAGCGATCTGGTCAAGCACTGGCCGGAAAGCGACGCCCGACGAGAGATACTGATGGTCTCCGATGGAATTGACCGCTATTACGACGGCAACGATTTGCAAGACCCGTATCTAGCGTCGGCGATCGGCGATGTTCAGCGCGCTGGCATAGTGGTCTTTGCCATCTATACACCTGGTGCGGGTCACTCTGGTCATAGCTTCTACCGAACATACCGGGGGCAGCTTTACCTCTCCCAGGTTACAGAAGAGACTGGTGGTGAATCGTATGCCATTGGTTTTAATGGACCGTCGGTAAGTTTTGCTCCCTACCTGGATGATTTGGCGCGTCGGTTGACCCATCAGTATTTGTTGACGTTTACTGCCAAGCCGCAGAAAAAGAACGGGCTGCAGCAAGTAAAGATCACGACTGAAGTACGGAATGCGGAACTGGTCTCAGCGGACAGCGTTTATGTCCCCGGAGCAGCGCGCTGAACATCAGTGCACGTTGCCGCGAGACCGAATGCTTCGTCGTTCTTATCTCCGTGCTTCAAGCGCTGACAATGTCAAGACGCGAATTGATTGGATGATCGCTTGGCATCCTTCAAGCCCTGGGATTACCTGGGTGGCAATTTCTGTGGCTGCCCATTCGAATCACTCGCCGATGCGGGATCCAAAATTTTGAATATCGTTCTCTGCTTCTCGGCTTCCTTATGTCCGAGCTCAGTTGCTTTCTGAAGCTCCTGGCCCGATTCCACCTTGCGGCCCATTCGCGCATAGGTGAGACCGAGGTAATAATGCGCGACGCCGAGCGAATCGTCACTGGCGATGGCTCGCTGCAGCAGGTCGACCGCTTCGGGGTAATGCTTCTGTTCAAACTCGACTCGTCCCAACGCCGCCAAGGCGCCGGCATGCTTCGGATCACGCTCCAGCACAAGGCGCAAGTTTTTGGCGGCCGCGTTCAAATCGTTGGAGTCGAGGTCCAACAGCCCGAGCCGGAAGGAGGATTCGATTTGCTGGGGTGTGAGCGCGATCGACTGTTCGAACTGAGTCCTGGCTTCCGCCGAACGCTCAAGCGCGGCAAGAGCCATGCCGAGAGCGCAATGACCGGCTGAATCGTCGGGACGCAGGGCGATATAGCGGGCAAACTGTTGGCGCGATTCCTCGAACTTCGATTGCCCCATGAATGCACGCCCTAAACCCCAGACCGCCATCGGATCATCCTTACGCAGCTGCAACGTTTGCCGGAAGGCCACAATCGCGTCCTCCCATAGAGACATTTGCAGCGCTGCCATTCCGAACTCGAATTGAACATCTGCATTTTTCGGCGCAAGCTTCCGCGCATCGATCAGCCGTGCCATTGCCATTGAGGAATCTCCGGTCTTAGACGCCGCCCGGGCTTGGTCGCGCCAGATTTGTACCAGGGCAGCGGAAGCGTCGGTGCGAGCGCGATCAAGGCGGACGGCTTCGCGCAATTGAGCGACAGCCTCCTCTGGCCGGTTCGTTTGCCAGTAAAGAAGGCCCAGATGTGCGTGACCGCTTGCGAAGTCTGGTTTTATCTGAACAACTTGGCGGAAAAGATCTTCGGCGTCGCTTTCGCGATGTTGCAGGACTCTGATTACTCCCAACAAATCCAGAGCGCGGTACTCTTCGGGCGAAGCGCGCAGCACGGATTGCAATTCGTCTTCGGCGCGCTCTTTATTTCCGGCAGCGAGGAACTGAGCCGCATGTTGTAGTCGAGTGGCGATGACATTCTGGGCGACGAGTTGAACAGGTCGCGTGAGCATTGCCATTACGATCAGTGTGCAGGTCCAACGGAATCGCTCTCGGTAGCGGTCCATGAGGGAATAATTTTAGTGTTTGCTCACCGGCTCCGTGACGGTCACGATCTGATCGCTCACTTCCAGAGGGCTACCCAGCGTGATGCTGTCGGATCCACTTCGATTCTACCGCTGCTCTTTTTGTAAGATGCTCCAGAGATATTCTCAAAATGTAAAGCAGCGACCATCCCTGGAATTACGAGGCTGGCGGGAGCAGGACCTCGGGCTCGCTCGAACTGTAGGAGCCAGCCGCGTGCTCCGGCGGATTCGAGTCTGAGGTTGATTCTTCCAAAGCGGGTTGGAGAATCATGCAAGGCGTACCCGCCTAGACCCGAACCTGAACTAACGAGTTCGGCAGCAGTAATTCCTTCTAGCAGCCGAAGCGTCGGGCCATCTTCGAGCGCCAGCATGTGTCTCAAGTAGCGGACGCACTCCGCGCTGGCCCAGTTGTGCGGCATGTCGCCCCAATCCTGGCCAACCAGGGCACGTTGCAACGGCTGTTCTTCACGCCAGCAGTAGAGCGGCGACGCATGGTTCAAGAAGCCGGTGAAAGTGCGATGGGCCCAGTCGCGAAGTCCCGCCCACAGGTACACGTGCGCGGCGAAGGATGCGTTGTAAGTCCACAAGCTGTCATGCCACAGCCATCCAGTTTCAGTGGGGACATCTTCCTGCGTGCAGGATTGCAGCAGCGCGATATGGCCGCGGACGATGGGATCGTCCTTTTCAAAAACTAATCCGGGATAAATAGCGTGAGATAGCGCCCATTGTGCGGTCTGCGGGCGAGGACGGGTCCACGGATCGGGATCCTTCACTGACGGATCGTCGTGGGCAATCATGGGCAGGTAGTCGAAGCCACTGGGATGACGAACCATCTCTTTCTTCGCTGTCTCCTGGAGCGCAGTATGGAGCTCTTTGTAGAACTGGGCAGCTTTTTTATCAAGAGCTGGAAGGTCTTGCTGCTCGGCCGCGGCTGCGACGGCACGCAGACCGGCCAGGGTCCAAACAGTATTCGTGAATTCCGAGCGAACCCCGTCAATGCCACCGTCGGCAAACCCCGGCGCGAGCAGTCCATAGCGACCATTGGTGCTGTTTCCGTTGCGCGCCTGGTCGCGCAGGCCGATCAGAAAATCGATGGCTCGGCTTACATTCGGTTCCAACTCATGAAACAGGGACCAGTCCTGTTTCAGTTCGCATTGACGTGCCAGGGTAAACATCGCGATGGCGGTATCTTTCCAGTGCTCGCCTCCACTGGCCGCAATTACCTGTCCCGAATCCGCCTGCTTTGACCACTCCGATCGCAAGCCCTGGTCCGCTTCGTCGTCGTAGCCAAGATAGCGCGCCGCTTCCAGCAGAAAATTTCCATCGACGATCCAGAGTCCGCGATACACCGTGGGGCCGACCTGGAAGACCAATCGGCCGTTTTTCACCTCGCGTGCCTGCTGAATATTTCGTGCACACGCCGTCAGGAACTCGCCATGTTTATGGGGGTAGCTCCACTCTGTGGTTCCAAATGGCTTCCACTTGCTCCAGAATTCGCGCGTCTCGGCTAAATGCATTTCCGGCTCTTGCAAGTGCTCGCGCAACACGGCTGCGGTTTGCTTCTCCTGCGGAATGCGGACAAAGTATCGCGCCTCCTGCTCAGGCGTGGCCTCGCCGTGCGGCAGATAGAGAGTAAATCCAGCTTCTTCCCACCAGACACAGCGGCCCAATGTTTCGCCAAGTTTTGCACCGACCAGAAACGGGGCCTTCGACTCATGAAAGATCGCAGTTGCGATCGGCGAGCTATAGTCCTCAAGTTCTAACTTCTCACAGGTACGAATGTAGAGCTTCGGGGCAACTGCAACCGGCCCATCTTTTGATTTAATCGACAGCAACACGTTATCCACCCGTCCTTCGTCAGCGTGCCGAGTCGCAAAGGCAATGAGTTCGAGCGTGGCGGCAGGACGTTCGATCACAGTGTGGACAATCGGCACACCGGGCGCTTCGATCCACTGACGCGAGATTTTGTCATCCTGAAAACCAGCCAGCGAAAACTCAACCACCGTGGCGAAGTCTTCCGTCCCGACAAGCAACGCCTTGGCAAACCCATAGCGCAGATCACCTGCTTGGCCAACGATCGATTTGTTCGGGTCATCGGGAAAGCAAATGGTGCATTGCGAATGATGAGGCGCGTAGCGAAAGTCGACCGTCGCTCTCTCGTCGATTCCCTGGGTGGGGGAGGGCTGGTCTGTGAGGTTGCGTGCTACGTTTTCGCCGACGGCTGGCGTTGCCCCAGCGGTCCCGGAAACGATCAGGCCTGCAACAAATTCACGCCGCGTCACTGGGGACATGATGTTCCTTGCGAAACCCTCAACTCTGCACTTCCCGTCGCCAACTGGACGTCAAGTGGCTATCAGGAATCTTCTCATGGTAACTGAAAATGTTCTATTCTAAATAAAAACATCACATAAATAGAGCGTTATTGGGAGCTTAGGGCAAATCATGAGACAAAGCGCCATGAATTCGCGTAAGAAGCGAAATGGCGACATCTGCGTTATCATGCTCGGCAAGTAGTTTCGTTTATATCGAAACCGAAAACCGGGAAGTCACCGGGAGTTTCGTTTCGTGTACCATAGGCGCCCAAGTGGAAGGAGAAATTGTGTCTCATCCAAAACCACCAACCTCGGGATTGACTGCGCCCACCAATCCAATGCAGGTAGAAGTGTCCCAAGGGAAACAACAGCTTCGTTTCACCGCGATACTGACCACCCTCCAGCAGACCGGAAGGGTGGTGGTCGAGGATTTAAGCGAGCAGCTCGGCGTTTCCTTAGTAACGGTTCGGCGTGACCTTGACGTTCTCGAGCAGAAGGGATTGCTCCGGCGCACGCATGGTGGGGCAGTCTCGATGGAGCCTTTGTTCTACGAGCCCTTCCGCAAGGATCGTTCTTTTGTAGCTCAGGTCGAGCGGGCCGCCGATGAAAAACGTCGCATCGGACGAGCGGCGGCAGCTTTGATAAACCCCAGTGAGACGATCGCTCTCACGCCGGGCACGACCACCACGGAAGTGATTCGCGGCTTGCCCATGAACTACAGTATCACCGTCGTAACCAACACGGTGAATGTGGCCATGGAACTCTCCAAGCGCAGGGATGTCTATGTGTTTGTCACGGGCGGACATCTGCATGGGGAGTGGTTTTCGCTCGTCGGATCGGCAGCGATACGCGCCCTGGAAAACATGCTCATCAATACCATGTTCATCGGGGCGGACGGCATCGATGCAACGTGGGGAGCCAGTTGCTTCAGTGCAGACGAAGCGGAGCTGAACTCGACCATGTTGAAGTTGGCTCGACGACGCATTGCGGTGGTCGACAGCGGAAAATTCGGGGTGGTGGCCAATTGGAGGATTTGCCAGGCAACGGAATTGAATATCCTCATCACCGACACGGGCGCAACGGATGAGATGATTGCGCCCTTTCAAAAGCTCGGTATCGAGGTAATGCGGGTTTGAAGATATGTGAGTGGGGCTAGCTTAGCTAGGCCTCACAATTTCTGCTTTTCTACGCCATCTTTTGTGATCGTGTACAAGCCGCCTTGGTATTTCAGGCCCTCCAGCCTCGCTGCGGGATCGAATTCGGCCAGATGTGATTGGAGGCGAATACCGTCGGACATTGTGAGTTCGGCGCCAAAGATAGAGTCGATCACCAGTTCAGTAAAGGCTCCGGCCGCGACACAGCACCAGTCCTCGATATAAGGTGCATCTTCGGAAGACTTGAAAGCTCCTCCATTGACTGGCGGAAAAACGTCCTCGACAAAATGAGCCTGACCAATCGGACCTTGATTTCCCGCCTTTGCGATCTCTTTTAGCCACGGAACCACTCTTGAGGGCTCGTCGATTTTGTACAGCCCCTTGGCGCTCATGGGAGGCCATGCTGCATAAGCGCCAAGACAGCTGTGGTCCGGACGGATATTCCACGTCGCATCAACGTCACTCCGGGAGAGTGCCCGCATCCACTTCTCGCTGCGGAGTTCTCGCCAGAAAAACTCGCTCATCTCATTCTTCTGCGTCGGCGAAAGGTCTTCCGACATATTGTCGAGTACCGCGAGAAAGTCGTAACAGTGGCGAACTTCATTGAAAGTGCCATCCGGCTGGCCACAACGCCAAAATCCCTTGCCATTTACATAGAGCAACTGGTTGATGCGATCGGCTAGCGACTTTGCCTCCGTGCGTAATTGCCCCGCGCGGGCGCCGTTACCTCGACGCTCATGCATATCGGCGACGACGCGCATGCTGTGAACGTTGCCTGCGTTCATTCCAGCGACTTCGTGCAAATAGGTGCTCACGACTTCGAGCAAGTTTTCGATGGTGCCGTAATCTCCTAAACCACGGCCAAAGTGATCAAGCTTCTTCCAGTACAAAGCGCGATCCTCGAGATGCTCGAGGACCGTACGTTGTCCAACGCGTTTGTCGAGCCACGCGAAATCGCCCGTGACGCATACATAGCGCCAGGCGCAGCGCACGATTGCGGTATCGTTCACCGCATACCAGGGACCGACCGCCTCGCCGGTGACATAATCCGTAGCAAGATGATCGTGCATTCCTGCATTTGCCCAGACTTCGACCAGGTTCCGCAGAGGTGAAGGATCCAGAAGTGCCAGCGCGAGGGAACCGATCGACGTGTCCCAGGGAAAACTCAATGTCGGGAGAACATGGCCGCTCAAGGTGAGGTAGGTGGGACCATAGATCGAGTCCGAAGAGACTCGCCGCGCAAACAGCAGATTCGCGAAACCGTTGTGATAGAGCTTCCAAAGCGATTCGTTGTCCGTGACCAGACGAGGCAAATTGCCGCTGAACTCGGAATTGCCGGGTGTAAAAGCTGAGCGGACCAGGCTGTTGAATGTGGTCTCGTTTTCCTTCACAAGATCATCGAAGCCTGATTGCAATTGATCGTAAAGATCGAGGGCGACGCTTCCATTTTCCGCAATCGCGCCCACAAAACTGATCTGCTTCTGTTCGTTCGGCCCGAGTTCCATTTCAAACACCAGCATACGTCCATGTTCCACGCGATTCGGAGACGGGCGAAAGCCTTGAGCAGCAGCGATCTCCGAGTGGCGGGCCTCGAACAACAAGCACCCGCGCCCGGGATCCCAGGTAATTTTGTTGTCGGCTTCTCCGGGCGAGTTCACGAACCATGCCTTGGTTTTTTTCGCGACTGCTGCCCTCATGTCAAAACCGAGGGTGAACTTGCGCCGCGCGCTATCCAGGTTCTTGATCTCGATCAACTGCGCCACGGCTCTCCGTCTGCTCGGCATGAACAATTTCGTTCTAAAGCGCAGGCGATCCGCAGTCTGGCCGCGAACCACGCAGTGGGGGAACCACTGGTAGTCAACCTCTCCTTCTGGCGGAGCAGAGATTGCGAGGAAACGGCCATTAAGGAATAGCTCGCAGGTGAGAAGATATCCGGGACTCCATGCCGTCTCGGGCATGCCGCAACAGACGTAGGGAGGACAGGAAATCGCGGTGATCGCCGACACCGACTTTCCGACCTGCGCATATCCAAGTTCGTTCATCGTCGCCGGACAGTTAAAAAGATCACGAAAGTGATAGGTCAAACGATCTGCGGCCATGGCGTATAAAGAAGGTGGACACTCCAACCGCCGCTTCTCCGAACTGTCATGCGAGCTATCGCTCGAAAGCACGGCGGTGGGATGGGCAGCGACCAGCGCTCCCGCAGCGCCCAGTTTCAGGAAGGTACGACGATCAACCACGGAACGAGCCTTCACGATTCCTCCTAATTCGTAAGCCGCAGCATTCTTTTTTTGGTCATATCGTAAGTTTTATAGATCATAATCCAGCAATTTAATAGACCAATAATGTTTTTTTAGCTAGTATTCGTTCACGTGAGGCACAAACCGTTCGCATGGAACTGAACCGGCATCTCGTAAAAAGCACGCTCGTTAGCGCCCTCGGCGGCCTTTTATTTGGTTTCGATACGGCTGTCATTGCCGGTACCACTCACCAACTCACCCAGGTTTATGCCCTCACTCCCTACCTCCTCGGGCTCACCGTCTCGAGCGCGCTTTGGGGTACGGTCGCCGGAGCCATGACCGCTGGATATCCTGGCCAGCGCTTCGGACGCCGCGACAGCTTGCGGATTATGGCGCTTTTCTATGTCCTATGTGCGCTCGGCTGCGCTTTCGCATGGAGTTGGGGATCGCTGCTCGCATTTCGCATTATCGGCGGTTTGGGGATCGGTGGATCTTCCGTGCTTGCGCCTATGTATATTGCCGAGCTTTCGCCAGCCAAGTGGCGTGGCCGTCTAGTCGGGTCTTTCCAGATCAACATCGTGGCCGGAATTCTGCTGGCTTATTTTTCGAATTACCTGATTGGCCGAATGAACCTGGGTGCGACTGAGTGGCGATGGCAACTCGGCGTGGCAGCTGTTCCGGCGGTGCTGTTCTTCGCTCTTCTATTTTTCATTCCTCGCAGTCCGCGCTGGTTGGCGATGCAGAATCGCACGGGCGAGGCTCTTGCCGTACTGCGCCTTACGGGCAACAAAGATCCTGAGCTCGAGCTCTCTCAGATTATGCACTCCATTCATTTGGAGCGCACATTGGCTGTGGAGCCACTGCTGAACCGGAAATATCGATTGCCTATTTTTCTTGCGGCCACCATGGCCGCGTTCAATCAACTTACCGGTGTGAACGCCTGTCTCTATTACTTGAACGACATCTTTGCGGCTGCCGGCGCCAGTAAAGTATCGGCGGGAATGCAATCGGTAGCGATCGGATTTACCAACCTGATTGCGACCATGATTGCGATGACGATGATTGACAAGTTTGGACGAAAGAAACTCTTGCTCACCGGTACCGCCGGAGTCTGCTTATGCCTGTTCGGCATCGGTCAGCTCTTTCATTCTGGCACGCATCAAAATCTGCTTCTATGGCTGGTTATCGGGTTCATTGCCTTCTTCGCCATTTCGCAGGGAGCAGTGGTCTGGGTCTACATCAGCGAGGTATTTCCGACCAGAGTGCGCGCTAAGGGACAGGCGCTCGCCACTACGGTTCTCTGGGTGATGAATGCGATAATCTCCTTCGCATTCCCTGTCCTGGCGAAATATTCGAGCGCGACCCCGTTCTACTTCTTTGCCATCATGATGCTGGTCGACGTCGTTCTCATCGCCACGGTTTATCCGGAGACAAAGGGTGTCTCCTTGGAGGCGCTGGAACAAAAGCTCGGTCTAGCAAGTTGAATCATGGCGTGCTTAAGAAGGTAAACTTCGACGCTCCGCGCGGGCAATGAGCTTTCACTTGCCCTGGGCAGTTGCATCCAGGGCCAGCCCCGGCACATTCGCGGCCAGAAATTTCCAAATTTTGTCATAGGCGGCAAGGGTGTCTTTATCGTTGAACCAGCCATGTTTGCCGTCTGCAATCGTGACGAGCTCGTTTTTAACGCCCGCTTTGGTCAGTGCCTCGTGCAAACGCACCGATTGCGAGTAAGGCACAACATCGTCGCTGTCGCCATGGATGGTGATGATCGCAGGCAATCCCGCGCGAACATAGGCAAGCGGAGATACTTCTTTCGCGATGGCCGCAACGTTTTGCTGGTCCCCGAGCCAGGAAATTGCATACGTTTTGCGGTCCTTGCCCGCAAGCAGATCATTCACGTCGCTGATCCCGTACCAATTTACGATCGCGGCGACTTTCAATGGAACGTCTCCCCCGGCTGGCGGACATCCATTGTCGAGACCGCTCGCGGGATCAAACATCCCTACCATCAGTGCGAGATGCCCACCCGCCGAATGGCCGGTGACGATAATGCGATCGAGATCGAAGTGAAATTGCCTGGCATTGCGATAAACCCAACGCAGGGCGCAGATACTGTCGTCCACGGCTGCCGGCGCCAGCGACTGGCCCGACATCCGATATTCGACGTTGACTACGTTCCATCCGCGAGCGAAGTATGGCAGCAGCTGCGGGAACGCTCCGGTTCGGTCACCGAAAAACCAACCACCGCCGTGAATATAGATGACGGTAGGCAGCGGCTTCTCGTTATCCTTCGGCTCCCAGACATCGAGTTTTAGTGCGATGTTGCTCTGAAAGCCGTAAGTTTGGTCGGGATGAACGATGTAGTGACTGCCTACGATCTCGGTCCACTCCTTCGACGATTCAGACTGCGGGCGCGAGAGCTTTGCGACCATACATAGAAGGAGAATACAAACCACCACTGCGCAGACATCGAGAATCAGCGATTTCATTGATAAGACTCGGATTAAGACTCGAAATCGGGCCACAATTCCTGCGCCATCTTAGGTTCCGAAACCCACTGCACGGCGTCGGGATTTTGTACGAATTGCTCATAGATTGGCAGGCGAGGATCTAGCCCAAGCTCGGGATAAGTGCGCGCATTTCTTTGCAAAAGCGACGACGACCGATAATGCTGATTCGCTTCCCACTGCATCTCGCCATTCCCCGTAAGCACTGGAAACCAGGCAAGCCCATGATGGGCGCGGACCTGGTCGTATACGAATCCGTATTGCCGATCGCACCACGCGCCAAACACCATCCGACGTTGCGAATCCGCATTGATCACGCAATGGGCCCATCCGGGCGGAACCACTACCTGTTCCCCAACCGCGGCGGAGACCGCGATGCACTTTCCGGGATCGTCGGTAGCGAACTGCTGTGCGTACACGATCGCGTGTCCTTCCCAAATCTCGAACAGCTCCGGAGTGGACCATCCGCAATGGGGCGCGATGGCATGAATGTGTCCCTGGCTTCGTACAGGTTCGTCGCCGAGACGCCCGCTGGCATATGCGACGACGCCGAAAAGTAGCATTCGCCTCTTGAGCTCCGCGCGATGCTCTTCGCGTCCGACATCCATGACGATCGAATAGACGGGATCGGGACCATCGCATTGCGGATCACGCAAACTGCGGCGAATATCATCCAGTCTCCGGAAATCAGGTTCCGGACCAAAAACCCCGCTGTCATAGGCGAAAGTTAAATGGTTGCAATCAGTGCGCACTCCGAGCCTCGGATCAAACCTCGGGAGAGCGGCGGCAGTTTCAGAAATCGCCACCTTACACGCCACCGTCAACTACAACGCTCGGTTTTCCGTGGTCCTCGATTACTCGCAATCCAAGACCGTGCTCGGCAACGGTGGTGTAATCATGGCCGGCATCGCTAGGCCAGCAAGCTACAAAACGAAGCGGAGAGTCGCCGATATTGACGACGCGGTGTGCGACTTTCCCTGCGATGTAGTGCAGGCTACCGGGCTTCATTTCTTCGTGGCGAGTCCGACCACTCTCATCGCGCAGCACCAGGATGCCAGTTCCGACCATAGTCCCGTAAAATTCGGCGCGATCCAGCACGGCGTGCCGATGGCCATGGGTCATGAAATATTCTTGGCCAACTCGGCCCGGATAAATCTCTGTCGTGCCCCATAAAAGACCGCCCTCCGTGCCCGGGGCCACTGGCTCCCACCACCAAACGCGATAGACAACGGTATCTTGGTCCATGCGCTGGCGGGACTGTTCGTCGCGGAAAATCCCTTTCAGTTGTGCCAATTTCTTGACGGAGGAGCGAGGCGCAGGCGCATCCAAGCTGCCGTCAACCCAGTTCACGATGGCGAAGGGAGAGCCCATGTTTATATCCTAATCAATCAAATCCGGCGGAAATCTTACCGGCTCCGCCTTCATCCGACGAAACGCGATTCCTGTCAGTTCCCCGTCACCGGCATTTTCATCCCTACAACTATCGGAAAATAGATGTTCAACTCTTTGACGAGTTTCTGTGGTTTCATAGTGTTGCAAACGTAAGTAAAGACAAGCCGATCCTTGCCTTCGAATTCCGGATGTTCCTTGCCCGCATAGCAATACGTATCGGGATCATATCCCGGTGAATCCTTCTGCAATTCGGGGATCTCATAGACGACTTGTCCCTCGGTCCACGGGCCTGCGAGACCGGGGGAGGTCCGGAGCAGAACCTTGGCAGAGAAGATGTTTGGATCCACCAGCAGGGCAATCCACTCCCTTAATTCCGGATGATAGCGCACCGTCATTTCGCTGGCGCCATGTTCCATCACCGCCTTTGCTTTGGCAGGTTCCAGGCCGGGTTGCCACTTTCCTTCCACGTCCAGATATTGCAGGTTCTTCGACGGCTCGTCGAGTCCCACCACTGGAATTCTGGTCAGAATCTCTGGACGCTTGGCCTGTTCGTCCAATGTGAATATATAGAGATAGTCACCCTCGATGACGGTCGATGCGGACGGGTTCGCATGTACGCTCTCTGGCACCAGCGGCGCAATCGACACCTTCCAATCCTGCGGATTTCCACCGAGGCCGGTCACATGCGCGAGATCGGTCCCGCATATTTCGAAACCCAGAGCAAAGACCGACGCCTTCGGCGAGTTCCGCACGCATAAGAGCGTGACCCACAGGTCGTCGCCATGTAATGCGCCGTCGAGCGCCCAATACCATGCGTCTTTATGTTGCGAGGGGAAGAAATCGAGAAATTTTCCGTCGACACCCCGGCGGATGGTGTAATCGATCTTCCAGTGTCCATCTTTGCAGGTTGATATACCGACAGTGTTGCGAACCATCCGAGGGGCATCGCCGACGACTTTGCGCTCGTCGCCATACAAAGTGTCGCCAAAGATCCATAGGTCGCGCCGATCGTCGAGCGGTATGGAATAGGCCGCATCCGCTCCTTGCCACCCTTGAGCCAACGGGAACGAAGGTTCGCAGTTAAATTTCGGCGTCGATTGCGCAAAGCCTGACTGCACAAACCAGGAACTAGCGCAGAGTAGGCCGAAGAAGCGGAGGGACCATTTCATTGACAATTTGTATGGCATTTGATTTCAGCCTCAGCAGGCAAATCACCTGAACCCTTGACTTGAACTCAACTCGCTATATATGTTCGAATATCACGTAAAAGAACACTATATATGTTCGAATAGTGCGTAAACAAGTATTTATAGTAAAGTTATCGAGAGGTTTCGAAAAAATGCGGCCTCTGGTATCGCTACAGCGCTTTGAAGTTTTCGCCGAGGGACTCGACCATCCAGAAGGTCTCGCTTTCGACCACGACGGCGACCTCTGGGCCGGTGGAGAGCAGGGGCAGATCTATCGCATCACCCCAAAGGGCAAGGTCCGCACGGTGACCACGTTGGGCGGCTTCAACCTGGGACTGACGTTTTCCGAGCGTCAGGAGCTTTTCGTCTGCAACTTCAAACTAGGCGCACTCATTCAAGTCGACCGGTCCGGAAAACTGATTCACACGTGGGATCGAGTCGGGGGATACCGGCTCCGCAATCCGAACTTTTCTGTATTCGACCGCGATGGCAATCTCTACTTCACCGATTCCGGCGACTTCAAAAAGAATGACGGATTCCTGTTTGTCCTTCGTCCCAATGGCAAAATCGAACCGTTGCTCTCCTCGCTGGCGTTTCCGAACGGACTCTCGCTGAGCGCCAATGAACGTACCCTGTACGTGGTGCAGAGCACGAAGGACAACGTCCTTGCCGTCCCCATTTCGCAGCCAGGGAAGTGTGGCAGGCCACGAATTTTTGCTGCCGGCTTACACCATGTGCCTGACGGTGCTGCACTGGACGCACACGGCAATCTCTATGTGACCTGCTACGCCTCGCACAATATTTATCGAGTGAGTCCGTCCGGCAAAGTTATGCTCTTCGCCGCCGATCGCGAGGCGACGATGATTGCCAGCCCTACAAATACCGCGTTTGGAGGCGCCAATTTTGACGAAATGTATTTCGCGAACCTTAGCCGGTGGCACATCTGCCGCGTCCGCGTTGGTGTTAAAGGACAAGAACTGGCCAATCAACATCCATCGCCGGGGAGAAGTACCACAACCGGCAAGTATGGCAAACTCTGCGAAGATGCCTGAGGATGATAAAGATTGAGTCGCTAGCGTTACCGGTGGCGCAATCGGAATCGGAGACGCCATCGCACGCAAGCTGGCAGGGTTGGCGTTCGCCAGCGACGGAGGCTTACCGCTCGAAATGCCGAATTGCGAGAGCCATTCCGTGCCGTGGAAAAATCGCCCAGGCTATCGGCTCTCCAATGGTTCGATCGAGCTTACGGTTCTCCTCGGAGGAGGCCACATCGCTGACTTCCGCCTCAGCGGATCACCACTAAATACGCTCTGGGAAGCGCCCTGGAAGACGCTCGATCCGCATACCTATTCCTCCGAGAAGCACGCGGCGCTTTATGGGGATGGAGCGGCCGGTAAATTTCTCTCCGGTTACACCGGACACGCTCTTGTCCTCGGGTACTTCGGTCTGCCTTCTCCCATTGAGGCTACGCAAGGGCTTCCGCTACATGGCGAGGCTGCCAGTGCGCAATGGACCTTAATTTCGGCAGAAGATGGCAACGAGTCTGCTTCCCTGACGATCGAAGTTGAACTGCCGGTCTACCAATTGAATTTTCGGCGGAAAATCACTTTGCGAACTGGTGCGTTAACGGCCGCAATCGAAGAGACCATTGTCAACCACGGCGGTCGAGAAATTAGCGTGCAGTGGGTTCAGCACGCTGCCTTTGGCGAGCCATTTTACGCGAAGGCCGAGGCGTCCCTTTTCGTGCCCGTGTCGCGCGCCGCCACTTGGCCGCTCGGGTATGAGGATCACGAGTTTCTCCCCAAAGATTCAGAGTTCGCTTGGCCTAACGCGCCGACGGCGAACGGTGGCCAAGCCGATCTTACAATTCCGTTCCAGCAGGATGGGAGAGGATTTATTGTGTCCTTGCTCATGCAACCGGAACCTAAGCACGCCTACTTCGCCATCCACAATCGGCGTTACGGCCTCGTGGCCGGATATTGCTTCGACCGTTCACGGTTCCCCTGGATCGCTCTATGGGAAGAAAATTGCGCTCGATCCTATCCTCCGTGGAACGGAACGACGCGGGTTCGCGGCGTGGAGTTCGGCACCAGCCCAGTGCCGCTCGGCTTGGATCAAGCGCGTGAAGTGCGCTCTCTCTACGACACGCCCGTATTAGCAAGCATTCCACGAAGGGGGCAATTGAGTACTTCCTACGAGATTTTTATCAGCCAGGTTCCGAAATCCTGGAAGTCCGTTTCCGATGTCGCGCCGTGGGACGATAGCCTCGTAATTCGCGATGAAACCAGGGAAATACGGCTCAAATCGAGTCGCATCATAAATCGCTCTTAAGGAAAGACGATGCCTAAAGCGGCCACATTCACTTTCGTCAGCCGATCCGTCCATTCACAATTTGCGTTTCGCCTCGTACTGAGTCTTACCCTGCTCATCGCCGTGCAGTTTGCATCGGCGCAAATCCAGCCTCCTGCGAGCAATGCTATTTCACTCCGTGTTCAGGAGGGAACCTTTCACAGCAAAGCGCTCGATCGGGACATGCGTTACATGGTCGTGCTACCTGCCGATTATGACCAATCGCAGCAAAGATATCCCGTTCTCTACCTCCTCCACGGATGGGCCGGCGATTATACGAACTGGGTGAAGCTGACAAAGCTGGTCGAAGATTCCAGGCGCTATCCCATGATCGTAGTCACGCCGGATGCACAGAATTCGTGGTATGTGAACTCCGCTACCATCCCGGCAGATCGTTTCGAGGACTACATCATCAATGATCTGATTCACGAGGTCGATACTCGCTGGCGTACCATCACTGCGTCCGATCGCCGAGCGATTGCCGGGCTTTCCATGGGCGGCTACGGATCGGTTCTATTTGGGCTGAAGCATCCAGGATCGTTCGCGGTCATTGGCAGTGTCAGTGGAGCGTTCGATGGTCCCGCTGGAATCGAGCAGGTCATGCCCGGTCTTCGTGAAAGCACCGACCGTGCATTCGGCGCCACCGGCACCGCTACACGCACCGACAACAACATTTACTCGCTCTTGTACTCCGTCTTGGCAAAGGCCGACCATGTTCGCACCCCGTACTTTTTTCTTGAGTGCGGCTCTGAAGACCCATTGCTCCCTTCGAATCGTAAATTCGTAGAGGAGCTCTCCTCGAAAAATGTCTTGTATGAGTACCACGAGTATCCCGGCGGGCATAGCTGGGAGTTCTGGGATAAATCCCTGCCGATGATGCTCGAAGTCATTGCTACCCGCATCGTTCCCGACAAGGCATCGTTGTTATCTCCGCGATGACATGCGGATGCCGCGGTGCGGTTCTCGTTCGATCAAGGCACGATCCAGACGCCCGGACTCAGGCCTTGGTTCGCACAAACGCTTTAATCGTGGCGCAGCGCTTGCCTTCCGACGGGCCATGCGGAGCTATCGTGTAGTCTCCAACGGCAGCAGGAATAATGAAGGTCTCAGCATAGTGCACAACCAAGGGCGCAAACTGTTTGCCCGGACTCTCCACCACCGCTTCTTCGCCTTCGCAGAGATTCAATACGTTCACGGCACCATTTGTGGAATGTGGCACCTGCTTGGTGAACCAATGACGACGGGTCTCGATAAATTCGCGCTCGTGAAGGCCCGTGTGCTCTTCACGCCAGCCGTCGCCTTCACCGAGCGGCTCGATCGCATTCACGAGGTTGTCCGCAACCCACTCCGTCGTTCGATCCCATTGAATATTGTGCAAGGCGTGTTCCAGATGGATCGGTCGAGGTGAACCATCCATTCCCATCCGGCCCCAGTCCCACATCTTGAAAGTGAAGATATAAGGAGTCGCGCTGATTTCGAGCACCATGCTGTTTTTCCCCGAACAATGGGGGGTCCCGGCAGGAATCAGAAAATGATCGTGTTTGCTGGCGGGAAATCGATTGACGTATTTGTCGGCGTCGAACTCAATTTCCCCGGCTTGCGCCGCACGCAAATCTGCCGTCATCTGCTGCCGATCAATATTTTCTTTCAGCCCGAGGTACACGCATCCATCTTCGCCCGCATCGAGAAGGTAATAGCTTTCGTCCTGCGTGTAGGCCATCCCGAACTTTTCCTGGATGTACTCCGTCAACGGATGCACCTGAAAGGAGAGGTTTCCGCCATCCATGGTGTCGAGAAAATCAAAGCGGATAGGAAATTCTGTGCCAAAACGTCCGTGCACCGCATCTCCCAGCAACTGCCGTGGATGCTGGAAAACCAGGTTGATCGATGGGATTTCAACGCGTACGTCTCCAAAGCCCAGCAGCAGGCTGTTTTCCTCTGGAACGCAGTCGAAACACCATGCGTAGTTCTCTACGTCACGGGGGAGATCGCAGACCTCTTTCATCCACTGCCCGCCCCACGGCCCCGGATCAAAGAAGGGAACTACGCGGAAGGGCCGATGGGCCGCGTCGTGTAATCCTCGCAGCAAATCCTTGCCGCGAATCATCTTCGGCGTATCGCGCTGATTGGTATCGAGAAGAAAATCGATTCGCGGCAGCAGCGGCTTTTTGAGCCGGTCGGCAACTCGCCAGTCCACGAAGTAAGCGCGTTTATATTTCAATGACGCGCGTTCCGCGAAGTTGTCGAGTCCGAGGTTCGGGATTTCCCCTGCCCGCTGTCGTTGCTGAATCTCCCACCGCGCCATATCGCAGTAGACGAGCAGGTCCCAGTGTTCGGCGACCAGGGTTGCGCCTGTGCCAATCACGAGCGTAAGGCCCGATGCCTGGCTTAGACGCTGTCTTTGTTTTGCAAGTTCGCGCTCGTCCAGGAATTCGTGGAGCTCGTACTTGCCCATAAAGGCAAAGACCGGATCGTCACCCAGATCGCGCGCGCAGAGCGCCTGAATCGCGGCTTCGGGCAAGTAACATTCCCCGGCGTGCAGCACCGTCTGCGGTTTAAGCGCGTCGACCAACGGCTTTTCAATCTCTTTTTCGAAGCAACCGGGATAACACTCGGCGCAGATTACGAAGCGATCGGATCGCACACCAGTTTTGCTCACAGCAGCTTTCAGGCGCTGAGCGATGGCTGACCACCCAAGATCACATCCGTCGCGTGAGGCGGAGACAGGAACTACAGGATACTTATCGTAGTTAGAGATGGAGTGCCTCGACATTTACTCTTGACTCGTGTCCTTCAAAAATAAAGCGGCAACGATCGATTGTTGCCGCTGTATCACCGTGGCTGCGATTTAAAAAATAACTTTCAGGGAGAATTGTGTCTGCCGGTTCGTGCCGCCGCCGATCTGGGTTGAGTCCGCGTCGGCGACAGTTTGGCCAATGACCCCGAAACTGGGATTGATCGATGGAACCCCGTTGACTAGCGTGCATTGCGCCGGCGTACTTCCTGACACGCCTTGAACGGAGGTGCATATCCCGCCGCCGGGGTTCTCAAAATTCGGGTGGTTAAAGAGGTTGAAAATATCCGCCCGGAATTGCAGTGTTATCCTCTCGGTAATCGGGAAGTTCTTCATTCCAGAGAGGTCGAACTGAAAGTAGGCAGGCCCTCGCAGAGAGTTGCGCCCAACCGTTCCGATTGTTAGGCCGGGAGTGCCTTCGTACGTTGGTTCGACTTCGAAAGCGTTGATGTTATAGCTTGAATTGGGCCAACTATGGTTAGGAACCCAGAGCGGCACACCAGGAACGTAGTCCGGCCGCACGGGGTTGCCAAAAAGTCCACCCACCAGCGTGACATTAGTCGGAAGTCCAGAACGAGTTTGTAGAATACCCGAAGTTTGCCATCCACCCAGTACTCCGCGAACCAGTGAACCAGAGCCCTTTAGATCTGGCAGGCTGTAAACCACGCTGCCGGTCAGATTATGACGTACATCCCAGTCTCCGCTGGCATGATCGATTTTGGGATTCAACGGACTTTCGAAACCGGGGCTGAGAAAGTTGAGCATGTCGTCGAATTCGTGGGACCACGTGTAGTTTGTTTCGAAGATAAGATTTCCCATGCTCCGGCGCAGCTTTACTTGCAGCGAATTGTAATTGGAACCGAGTCCGTCAGCGTCGATGTCTTCATTAGCAAAATTCGAATACGGACGCGCGTCGGTAAAGACATTTTCGGCATTTGCATTAAGAGCGGCGAAATCGACGCCAGCCTGCATGTGGTGACTGTTATTAGCAACGTAATTCACCGTCAGAATCGTGTTCCGCGCCACTTCCTGCTGGATGCCGAACAACCAGTTGTTGGTAACTTGGTCTTTAGGATTTTGAGGAAATGCAACCACGTTCTGTGTTCCGGCGGGCAATGGAGGATTAGGCGAAGGATATGTGATGTTAGCCTGGAACAGGTTCACGCTGTAACTGGAAAGCGCCGGGACGTTGGTAGTTGTGGCGAAGTTAAAGTGCATCGGATTGTAGAATATTCCAGCATATCCGTGAATGACCGTCTTTCCCCTGCCGAAGGGATCCCAGGCGAAACCGACACGAGGCGCTATGTCACCTTTCGGCGCACTATAGGGGGCTTGGTTGAGCGGAAGAAGCGACTGCGTGGCCACATCGAAATTCTGCCCCTGGCCGGGACCCGCTGCCCAGGTCGTGTTGTAGTCATAACGCAGACCGAGGTTCAGTGTAAGTTTCTGATTCACCTTCCAGTCATCCTGGACATAGAAATCCCAGTTGGTATTCCTGTTGCCAACAAATCCTGGGTATCCGATTTTTTGCAATACAAGAGGCACATTGGTGAACAAATCGTAAGGTATGGGAAACGGGTAGCTCGCGGCAGCGAAGTCGTAGGTCTGTTGCGGCCGCAACCACTCATTATTCCGGTTGATGCGAATCTGCGGGCCGAAATGTAGCGTGTGCCTTCCGATGGTCTTGGATACATTGTCAAAAATCTCGAGATCCGCAAATGGAGTGACCTGATTGAAAGTGTTCGGTCCGGGCAACGAACCCAGGTCCGTGAAAAAGCCAGAAAAACCGGCCAGCGGCGTGGGAGTGTCCGAATTTGTGTCGGAGTAGAAGCGGTTGATGGCCACGCTGAACTCATTAAGCAACGTCGAGTTGAAGGTATGGGTCTCGTCGAACTTCCCTAATTGTGTTCTCAACCTCTGAGGCGACACCTGTCCCTCATTGAGGCCGTAGGTATAGTGGGTCATCGAATCGTTGAGGTTATATCGGAAGAAAACCCGGTCTTTTTGCGAGAAGTAGTAATCGATCTTCACCGACCCTGTATCCTCGCGAACGATATTAGGAAGCGCTTCTGGGTCATAAACCATGTCCGACCCCAACAGTGGATTCGGGTCTGGGAACCCGTCGTACACACACGATTGAGGCGCCGGTATCGCGGTACAACCCGCGGGCAGAGGCGCAAACTGGGCCAATACTGGCTGCATGGATGGCACGAATTGCGCTCGAGCGGCCGCGCTCAGGGTATGGTTCAACGCATTGATGTTGGTGACGTGAGTGCGATCACCTTCATAGTTCACGAAAAAGAAAAGCTTCCCCTTGACGATGGGCCCGCCTAAATTGCCCCCGAATTGGTTGAGCCTTAAAGGCGCAGGCCCGGTTGCAAAGTAATCTTTCGCGTCCAGAGCATCATTGCGGAAGAATTCAAAAAGCTCGCCATGGTACGAATTCGTTCCCGATTTTGTAATGATGTTCATCTGCGGACCAAGGGAATGGCCATTTTCGGCGGTATATCCGCTATTGGCGTAGTCAATCTCCTGGATGCTATCAATGCTGGCTCGCGTGATCCGGGCTCCTTCCTGACCCTCTGTATCCAAAAAGCCATTGATGTCGCCGCGCATCGCACTCTGGCCGTCCAGAGTGATATTGAGTCCGGTGAAAATGTTATCGAGTCCATTGACGCTGCCCTGGAAAAAACCTGTCGAACCCACCGATCCGGGAGCGATCTCGAGGAAATCGCTGACGTCCCTGCCATTGATCGGCAGATTGGCGACCTGGTTTGTATCCAAAGTGGTGCCCGTTGTACTCGATGAGGTGTCAACGGTCGTAGACGTGCCATTGACCTGGACGGTCTCCTGCGACGCCGCCACGGCAAGCACTAAATTGATTTGCACCATGGCGCCCACGTTTATCTTGATGGGGTTGCTCTTGGTTTCCGCGAAGCCGCTCGCCTTCACCGCCACTACATAGGTTCCAAAAGGCAGGTCCGAAGCTACAAAAATGCCTCTTTGGTCGGCGACCAAATCCGTGTGAATACCGGTACCGACATTCGTGACCGTGACCGTCGCACGAGGAACAATCGCTCCCGTGGAATCGGCTATCGTGCCCGTGATCGAGCCGGTGTCAAATTGTGCGAAGGCTGAACACGCAAACAGACAGAAAAATATCGGTGCCAGAAGACGCAAACTTCTGCTGTTGCAAGGTGATTTCACATGCACAGTTTCCATAACAGCCGACCCTCCCCATGAGTTCAGTTCAAGACACCTCGTGGTACCCGAAACCACTGGATGTTAATGCCGATGTTTGCTATAAGTCAATCGTTTTTTACTTTTATAAACAAAACGATCTTGATTATGTACGTTTACGAATTAAAGAAATGATCGTTTGAAAATAGAGGCCAGATTTGTTTGATGGCAAACAGCCAAGAGCCGGATTTCCACGAAATTGCAGCGTGATCGAAACTGGAATGCTACAAATGGAGCACCTCGAATGAAAGCTCTCGCCATAGATCTTGGAGGTACTCATGCCACCTGCGGACTGGTGGAGAATCGAAAGCTACTGGCTTGGGAAACGTTCGATGCGAATCGCACCAGCCTGGCTTCCCTTCTTCCCACCATCGCAGAGACCTTTCGAAACCTGGTCCAACGCGAATCGCTCGCCCTGCAGGACTTCGCAGGGATTGCCGCAGGCTTTGCCGGCATCGTCGATTCGCGCACGGGGCGAATCCTCGGAACCAACGGAAAATACGAAGACGGGCCAGAAATTGACCTTGATGCATGGAGCCGAAAAGCTCTCGGCATTCCGATGCGTATCGAAAACGATGCTCGGATGGCGCTATTAGGTGAATCTTTTGCTGGCGCAGCCCACGGATTCACGGACGTCGTAATGATGACCCTAGGAACCGGCATCGGCGGAGTCGCCATGATTGAAGGCAAACTCCTTCGTGGAAAACATGCCCAGGCAGGATGCCTCGGCGGGCACATTCCCGTCCTCTTTACGGGCCGCACTTGTACCTGTGGAGCGATAGGATGCGCGGAGGCCGAGGCCTCGGGATGGTCGCTCCCTTTAATAGTGAAGGACTGGCCGAGCGTCGCCCAAAGTGCGCTGGCCAGGCATTCCACTATCGGTTTCAAGGAACTGTTCGAGGAATCTGCCCGGGGAGACAGCATTGCGGTCGCGATCCGGGACCGTTGTCTCAATGTCTGGGCCGTAGATGCCGTGGGACTGGTTCATGCCTACGACCCCGAAATCCTACTGATTGGCGGAGGCGTAATGAAAAGCGCTGAAGTGATCATTCCCTACGTCGAACGGTACGTCC